>Ga0207918_100018_pt1 | contig 63615 bp, 54 predicted proteins | sample DeeseametaMP0440_FD_184211 | JGI IMG/M metagenome (GOLD analysis project Ga0207918, IMG submission 184211) | Marine microbial communities from the Deep Atlantic Ocean - MP0440 (SPAdes) | ecosystem: Environmental > Aquatic > Marine > Oceanic | place: East of Rio de Janeiro, Brazil, South Atlantic... | reverse complement strand
ATGCTAAAATTGCCCCATACTGCGTTACAAATCTCGCTAAGGCATCTGCATTATCGTCGCTTTGTGCCTTGTCTGGAACAATTTTAGCGATCAGCAGTGCCTATTTGCGAATGTTCAACACGCCCTAGCCATAAGTTACTATTTTGTATATAATACGCAAAATCTGTGCCTAAGCGAGCGGACATGATGCAAGTTACCTATTCACTATCGAGTGAGTTTTGTAGTTTTCATCAATAATGTCTTCTCGCTTTTTTGTGGAAAATTTTTGTGTGTCGTCCTTTGATTTATTTTATCTGATAGCAGTCAAATGCCGTAAATAAAAGGATACGGAGCAATTTTAGACCAACAAAACATGATGGCACTCACCAATAATAGCGGAGGCAATCCTTGAATTCATCGGTAGAAACACAAGCAATTTTGGCACTAGCAGACGGTACAATTTTTCGCGGTGTCAGTATCGGCAGCCTAGGTCATCGTGTTGGTGAAGTGGTATTTAATACCGCCATGACAGGGTATCAAGAAATTCTAACCGATCCAAGTTACGCGCGACAGCTGGTGACCCTAACTTATCCGCATATCGGTAATACAGGCACCAATGCCGAGGATACCGAGTCTGGTAACGGTCACAAAGTATGGGCAGACGGTCTGATCATCCGTGACGCCACTATGGCAACCTCTAACTTCCGCAACTCTGAGTCGCTTAGCGACTATCTACAGCGTAACAATACCGTCGCTATCGCTGAAATTGATACACGCCAGTTGACCCGCCTATTACGTGATAAAGGCGCACAAAACGGCTGTATTATGACCGCATCAGATGGCGAGACGATCAGCGTTGAAGATGAGCAAAAAGCGATTGAGCTGGCACAAGGCTTTGCAGGTCTAAAGGGCATGGACTTGGCAAAAGAATGCTGCACGACAGAAAGCTTTGAGTGGACAGCAGGCACATGGGATCTATCAGACACCCTACTCAACCGTGACGTGGCGGGTAGCCATGACAGTGGTACTGGCGGCTTCTTTAAGCAGCTCGGCACTCATATCGATGCCAAATTCAACGTCGTCGCTTATGACTTCGGTAGCAAAACCAATATCCTACGTATGCTCGTCGACCGCGGCTGCCATGTGACGGTTGTCCCAGCACAAACGCCTATTGCTGATGTGCTCGCGATGAACCCAGACGGTATCTTCTTATCAAACGGCCCTGGCGATCCTGCCGCCTGTGACTACGCTATCGACGCCGTACGTCACATTATTGAAGAAACAGACGTACCAACCTTTGGTATTTGCTTAGGCCATCAGCTAATCGGTCTTGCCAGCGGCGCCAATACCATCAAAATGAAAACGGGCCACCATGGTGCCAACCATCCAGTACAAGATCTAGCGACTGGCACAGTGATGATCACCAGTCAAAACCATGGCTTTGCGGTTGATGAAGACACGCTACCAGAAAACGTTAAGTCAACGCATCGCTCATTATTCGATGGTACTAACCAAGGTATCGAGCTGACCAACAAGCCAGTATTTAGCTTCCAAGGTCACCCAGAGGCCAGCCCTGGCCCGCATGATTGTGGTCCGCTATTTGATAAGTTTGCTGAGATGATGGAAGCGGCTAAAACTGCTCAAGCTTAACGATTCATTATAACTTGATAATAAGTCAGTGCTTGAATCGCTAAAAGCGGTTTGAGCAGTACTGTAACAACGCATTGTAAGTATAAAACGCCATAAGCGTTATTAAAAATAAAGATTACTTAAAATATCATCAAACGAAGGTAGCTCTAACTATGCCAAAACGTACCGACATAAAAAGCATTCTTATCATTGGCGCAGGCCCCATCGTTATCGGCCAAGCGTGTGAGTTTGACTACTCAGGCGCACAGGCGTGCAAAGCACTAAAAGAAGAAGGCTACCGTGTCATCTTGGTCAACTCAAACCCAGCGACCATCATGACCGATCCTGTCATGGCAGATGCGACCTATATCGAGCCGATCACTTGGCAGACCGTTGAGCAAATCATTGCCAAAGAGCGTCCTGATGCAATCCTGCCAACCATGGGCGGACAGACTGCGCTCAACTGCGCCCTAGACCTAGATAAGCACGGCGTATTGGCCAAGTACGACTGCGAGCTGATTGGTGCGACCAAAGACGCCATCGAGATGGCAGAAGATCGCGATTTGTTTGACAAAGCGATGAAACGTATCGGTCTTGAGTGCCCGCGCGCTGAGGTTGCCGAAACCATGGAAGAAGCTTTTGCTACTCAAGAAAAGATGGGTTACCCCTGTATCATTCGTCCCTCATTCACCATGGGCGGTTCAGGCGGTGGTATCGCTTATAACCGCGATGAGTTTATCGAGATTTGTGAGCGCGGCTTTGATTTATCACCGACCCATCAACTACTCATCGATGAATCACTCATCGGTTGGAAAGAGTACGAGATGGAAGTGGTTCGTGACAAAAACGACAACTGTATCATCATCTGTGCCATCGAAAACTTTGACCCAATGGGCGTGCATACAGGCGACTCAATCACTGTCGCACCCGCGCAGACGTTGACCGATAAAGAATACCAAATCATGCGTAATGCGTCACTCGCAGTATTGCGTGAGATCGGTGTTGAAACAGGCGGCTCAAACGTCCAGTTTGGTATCAACCCTGATACGGGACGTATGGTCGTTATCGAGATGAATCCACGCGTATCACGCTCGTCTGCCCTCGCCTCAAAAGCGACTGGCTTCCCGATTGCCAAAATCGCGGCAAAACTGGCAATCGGTTATACCCTAGATGAATTGCAAAATGACATCACAGGCGGCAAAACGCCAGCCAGCTTTGAGCCTGCACTTGATTACGTTGTCACCAAGATACCGCGTTTTAACTTTGAAAAATTCCCACAAGCGGACAACATCCTATCGACTCAGATGAAATCGGTTGGCGAAGTGATGGCGATCGGTCGTAACTTCCAAGAGTCGATGCAAAAGGCATTACGCGGTATGGAAACTGGCGCGGATGGTTTCGATGAGCAAATTGATTTATCCAAAGTCAGTGCTGAGAAGGCTCGTAGTGAGATTATCAACCGCTTAACCATTCCAACGCCTGAGCGTATCTATTACGTTGCTGATGCCTTCCGTGTCGGTATGAGCGTTGATGACGTATTTAATTACACCAAGATTGACCCATGGTTCTTGGTACAAATCGAAGACATCGTTAAGACTGAAGCGACCGTAAAATCACTCGGCTTTGGTGGCTTAAACGAAAACAACCTACGTCGCTTTAAGCGTAAAGGCTTGTCAGATTTGCGTTTGGCTAAATTGCTTGGTATCTCACAAAAGCAACTACGCAAAAAGCGTTGGGATTTAGGCGTCTATCCCGTGTATAAGCGTGTCGATACCTGTGCTGCAGAGTTTGCGACCAGCACCGCTTATATGTACTCAACCTACGATAGCGAATGTGAAGCCAACCCAACTGACAAGAAAAAAATCATGGTCATCGGTGGCGGCCCTAACCGTATCGGTCAAGGTATCGAGTTTGATTACTGCTGTGTACATGCAGCGCTTGCCATGCGTGAAGACGGCTATGAGACCATTATGGTCAACTGTAACCCAGAAACGGTTTCAACCGATTATGACACCTCCGACCGTCTGTACTTTGAGCCAATCACATTAGAAGACGTGCTAGAAATCGTCCGTATCGAAAACCCAGACGGTGTGATTGTGCAGTTCGGTGGCCAAACGCCATTGAAACTTGCGCGTGCGCTAGAATCAGCGGGCGTAAAAATCATCGGTACGAGTCCTGATGCGATCGACCGTGCTGAAGACCGTGAGCGCTTCCAGCATATGATTCAGCAGCTAAACCTTGTACAACCATCGAACGCTTTAGCAACCAGCTTAGAAGATGGCTTGGTTAAAGCAAAAGACGTGGGCTATCCATTGGTGGTACGTCCATCTTATGTGTTAGGTGGCCGCGCGATGGAAATCGTCTATAACGAAGATGAGCTAAAACATTACCTGCGCACCGCAGTACAAGCCTCAAACGAAGCGCCTGTCCTGCTTGATCGCTTCTTAGATGACGCTATCGAAGTCGATGTCGACTGCGTATGTGATGGTAATGATGTCGTCATCGGCGGTATCATGCAACATATCGAACAGGCAGGTGTCCACTCAGGTGACTCAGCATGTTCACTACCACCATATTCATTGTCTGATGAGCTATGTGATGTGATGCGCGCCCAAACCATTGCTATGGCAAAAGAGCTTGGCGTTGTCGGTCTGATGAATGTTCAGTTTGCGGTTAAAGGCGAAACCGTATATATTTTGGAGGTGAACCCACGTGCTGCACGTACCGTACCGTTTGTCTCTAAGTGTATCGGTACTTCGCTAGCTCAGGTCGCGGCTCGCTGTATGGCAGGCACCTCACTCAAGGACCAAGGCTTTACGACTGAGATTGTTCCAGCATTTTATGCGGTCAAAGAAGCGGTGTTCCCATTTGCTAAGTTCCCAGGTGTTGATCCAATCTTGAGTCCTGAGATGAAATCAACAGGCGAAGTCATGGGCGTGGGCAAAACCTTTGGCGAAGCATTTTACAAAGCCATCATCGGTAGTAATGAGCGTCTGCCGGGTCTGCCTACTGAGGGCGAGACCAAAACGGTCTTTATCTCAGTTCGTGATAGCGACAAAGGACAAATCGCCCCAATCGCCCGTCAGCTTGCAGATTTCGGTTTTAATATCGTATCAACCACTGGCACGCAGAAAGTACTGAGCGACGCTGGTATCGAAAGTCAGCAAATCAACAAGGTCACTGAAGGTCGCCCGCACATCGTTGATGCCTTGAAAAACGGCAAAATTGACCTGATTATCAATACGACCGAAGGCAAGCAGGCACAAGAGGATTCGTTCTCTATCCGCCGTAGTGCGCTACAGGGCAAGGTATTCTATGTCACGACGTTAGGCGCAGCCGATGCGGTTTGTAAATCTTATGCCATTGACTTACCGTTTGATGTCTATAAGTTACAAGATTTGCATGAGCAAGCAAAGTCTATTGACGCGGCTGAATAATTTCAGTAGATTAAGCATAACCGCTAAGCTTATATAAAAGCTTAGCCAAGACTTGTTATTGATTATTTTGTGATAATCATACGTTAAAAAAACAATATCTTGAAAGAGACAAACCTACAAAAGCATAGTGGCTGAACTGCGACTATGCTTTTTATTACGTAAGGTTCAGTGCGCTTGGTGCTAAAAGTAGAGGTGCTAACACACAACAGCCTATTTACTAACGACACCATCTGAACCCCGCTCTTTTTATATTTCATACTCATTGCAACAACACTGGCACCATCTCCTTATGAGATGGTGTGGTGTTATTGGTTTAAGGAAAAAACATGCAACGTTATCCCATGACTCCGCAAGGACATGCAGCTTTAGAAGCTGAATTAAAACAGTTAAAAAGTGTCGACCGTCCACGCATCACCGCATCGATTGCTGAAGCCCGCGAGCACGGCGATTTAAAAGAAAACGCTGAATACCACGCTGCCCGTGAGCAACAAGGCTTTTGCGAAGCGCGTATTCGTGATATCGAAGCCAAGCTTGGCGGCGCACAAATCATCGATCCTTCAACATTGCCAAAAGAAGGTCGTGTCGTGTTTGGCGTCAGCGTCATAATCGAAAACATGGACACTGAAGAAGAAAAACAGTACAAAATCGTCGGCGATGATGAAGCCGATTTCAAGGCTGGCAAAATCTCAGTTAACTCACCGATCGCTCGTGGCCTCATCGGTAAGTTTGAAGGCGATGAAGTACGTATCGAAACGCCAAAGGGCGTGGTGGAATACGAAGTGATGAAAGTTATCTACGACTAATAAGACTCACTATTTCTGGTCATCCGTAGGCGTGATGCTTTCAAGGCTGGATGAAAGGCGCTTTGAATAATAGCTCTTTAAATACTAGTTCTCTTAAATAGCAAACATGTTTGACAGATACGGCTGGCTATTCGCTACCCAATAACATGAATATAAGCAACATTACGTATTGATAGCATTTATACCGTTTCGGTTACACAATGCAGCTTTTATACACGATTTGTTTTGGCACATAATTATTTGAGTTTTTAGTGCATCGTAATTTTTATATTAGGTGATATTACCCACATAATATCGATGTAAATTTATACTGAAGCACTTTTACTCAAAATAATGATGGTCTGATTATAGACACCGACTATCGTCAGTACTGATACCCTCGTTATTTGGCATACTTTTTGGTGTCATTTAGCGGGGGTTTTGCTTGTTTAGACGTTAATTATTGCTGTTTTACTTATTGCTGCTTTTTTTTATTGATACTGTTAAGGAGTCTATTATGACCATGAAATCTTATACACCATCAGCACTAACCACCACGGTATCTGCAATGCTCGCAGGTATGGTGCTTGCATCCTCAGCCCATGCCGATCCTGAGATTGCGATTAGCTCATCTGCTGGTGGTAGCACGACGGTAGTTGAACAATACTCTGATGGCAAAACAGCCACTATTACTGCGACACCTAACGGTATCACCATGCAAGATGGCATGCCTTATGCCGTGACAAAAGTGACGACTGTGCCGCGCTATGTCGTTCGCCAATCTCCTGTGGTTCAAGGCAGCACGACTGTCACAAGCGTACCTGTAACCAATCGAGTGACCAATAGCGTCACCAAGGTAGACGTCGTCACGGCGCCAGTTAGCACTGTGACACAAGCCCTGCCTGTCACTACCGCTACTCCATTACCTGTGATGAATGCCCCAGCGACAACCGTCATCACTAACCAGCCATCTATCCATCCATCTGTGAGCAATCAAATCACGACGACCACGTTAGATACCTTGCAATTGACCCCGACTTTTAGCACGCCGGGTGTCGTCAATGCAAACACCAAGGTCATGAAAATCATGAAGAATAGTGCTGGACGTGAAGTTGCGGTGCCTGCCAACCATATCGCCCCTGGTGATATCATTGAGTATCACACCACATACACCAACACCACGGCACAGCCAGTTAATGACATCAATGCTATGGTTTCATTGCCAAGCGGCGTCCAGCTGGTATCGTTAAATAGCCCATTACCAACGTTTGCCACCACTGGCGGCGACACTTATAAAACCATTCAGCAAGTTGGCAATACCGTTGTTGTGCAAGAAAACTACTCTGGCCTGAAATGGAACTTAGCAAATCTTAATGCCAATGGTAATCAAACCGTCGTGATACGTGCCAAGGTTCAATAAATAATGCACTCACTACAAAATACGTATCTTTAACAGTATCATGTTGCAAAGGGTCTTGAATATTCAAGGCCTTTTTTAATGTATGTCATATCGAGTAGCATGTATGCTCGCTCACAACCTCTTGATGGATACGACACTATCTGTCGTGTTATTTTTTAAATTTTCTTATAAATACAATGACTTAATACATATTTTGGTAAAATGGTTACTCGTTAATTAATTGGTAACAACCGACTTATGGCAAACATCAATTATGAAAGATTACAGGGCAAGCTCAATATCTTGGCTGACGCTGCCAAGTATGATGTCTCTTGCTCCTCCTCCGCTGGTACTCGCAAAAACCAAGGCGGCGCTCTAGGCGATGCCTCAGCAACCGGTATCTGTCACAGCTATACCGAAGATGGTCGCTGTGTCAGTCTGCTAAAAATTCTTTTGACCAACCATTGCATCTATGATTGCGCGTATTGTACTTCACGTAAAAGCAACGACACGCCGCGCGCTGCTTTTACGGTTGAAGAAGTGGTTGATTTGACCATGCAGTTTTATCGCCGCAACTATATTGAGGGGCTATTTCTCAGCTCTGGTATATTCAAAAGTGGCGACTATACGATGGAGCGACTGGTCGAAGTTGCCAAGCTCCTGCGTACTCGCGAGCGTTTTAACGGTTATATTCATCTAAAAACTATTCCTGGCGCTTCAAAAGAGCTATTGCTAGAGGCAGGACTATATGCAGACCGTCTGAGCGTCAACATCGAAATTCCGACTAAGTCAGGGCTCGCATTGCTTGCGCCTGAGAAGTCACATGATGAGCTAAAAGCACCGATGGAAACGGTTAAAGAAGAGATTATAACTATCCGTGAGAGTCGCAAAACCCACAAAAAAGCGCCTAAATTTACGCCCGCGGGTCAGACCAGTCAAATGATCGTCGGTGCAAGTAACGAGACGGATCTGCAAGTGATTCAGCTATCGAGTCACTTTTACAAAACCTACGATCTCAAGCGTGTCTATTACTCAGGTTATGTACCGATGCTCTCTGATAATCGCTTGCCAGCGATTGGGACCCCTGTGCCGATGGTGCGCGAGAACCGTCTATATCAAGCAGATTGGTTAATGCGTTTTTATGGGTTTGGTGCGCATGAAATTGTCGAGCCAGAATCGCCATTTTTGGACTTAGACTGTGACCCAAAACTGGCGTGGGCGATACGCCATCGCGAGCATTTCCCCGTCAATATTCAGACAGCGACTTATGAGATGATCGTGCGTATCCCTGGCATCGGTACCAAGACGGCCAAAAAAATCGTCAAAGCGCGCAAATTTAACCAGTTGACGCTCTATCATCTAAAAAAGATGGGAGCCGCGGTCAACCGTGCCAAGTATTTTATCGCAACCACTGGCAAAAACGAGCACCTTGCCCATTTGACACGCGATAACTTCCGTCAGTATGTACTGGCGCAAACGCAGACCAAGTTTAAAGATCAACGTAGCGGACAGCTAGCGTTGTTTTAAATTTGGCATTGTCATAAATATAAATCAATCTAGGGCGTGTTGAACATTCGCAAATAGGCACTGCTGATCGCTAAAACTGTTCCAGACAAGGCACAAAGCGACGATAATGCAGATGCCTTAGCGAGATTTGTAACGCAGTATGGGGCAATTTTAGCATCAGCCCCAACGATAAAAAGCAGGGGACAGGACTCTTTTTTGCAGCCTCTGTCACGCGATGCGAACAGCACGCAAGAAAAATATCCCCCAGTAGCATTTGACAATACTTACATACATTTTATGGCGAGCCAAAATACATTTCACATCGTTTCAGGATAAACCATGTCAGCACTTGTGCAAAACGACAATTATACTATCGGTCAGTTAACGCCCAGCATTGTGCTGTATGAGCCAAGCTTTGAGGGCTGGCTCAGCGCGGTGTTTTATGTCTATGCCAATCGATTGCAAGAAGACGCCTCACTCAAACTCACCGCTCAAGACTGTTATATACCCTCCTTGATTGCGCAAGCGATTAGCGTCGCAACGGATGCAGACAACGCAGAGCGCGTATTGGTTAAACTAAATAGCTTGCTTGGTCGCTCAGGTATGCGCAATATCTTGTGGGGGTTTTTATCAGAAAAGGACGATATCGGCACGACTTTATTCCGTGTGGTTAAGTATGCCATTGACTACCCTAGCCGAAATATCATGCAAGATCTTGGTCACTTGGATGTGTTAGAGCTGGTACAGACGGTCAAATCCGTCGGCCGTGAAAAACATCGCATGGAGGCCTTTGTACGTTTTGAGCACACGACCGATGATATTTATTTTGCACGGGTCGAGCCTGATTTTAATGTATTGCCACTGATTGGGGAGCATTTTCGTCAGCGTTATCAAGATCAGCACTGGGCGATTTATGATCTGACACGCGGCTACGGCATTTATTATGATAAAAGTAATAGCACGCCTACTCGTCCCGCGCCGCTACAAACCATCACCGACCTTGATGATGCGGTACTACGCAATCCTGCCAGCATTCATAGCCCTGATGAGCAGCGTTATCAAAAGTTTTGGCAAGGCTACTTTACCAACGTCAATATCAAGGAGCGCAAAAATCCCAAGCTACACAGGCAATATCTACCGCAGCGATATTGGAAATACTTAAGCGAAAAACAAGTATTGCCCAACGCTGAGCATCTACAAAAACGCCGCTAAATACATTTGAGTAGTTTTGAGCCAAGAAAATTATGCTCATATCTGCTGGAAAGCCACATATCTGACGCCATCTTTTTATCTTGATGGTTGAGTTTTATGCGCTTTTAACTGACAATAGCAGCTTGATCCTCCTAACCTGTGACCTATGTTATTATGAAAGTGATGCGCCTACTGTCGTCTTTGAAGCATGATGAATCCGAGCGCGGTATTTTTCATCTTGGGCGCGCACTGGTCAAAAACGGGCATACCTCGATCATTGTTTCTAGCGCTGATGAGAGCAATGACTTGGTCAGACGGCTCAAGCGTGATGGCAATCACTATCATCAAGTCCACATGAACAAAAAATCGTGGCTGTCATTGCTGCAAGTTTCAGCACTACGGCATTTGATTGAGAAGTATGAGCCTGATGTCATTCATGTACATTCGCGCACCCCTGCATGGATATTGCATTTAGCATTGCGCCGAGCGCGGGTCAAGCGTTTCCCAAAGCTGGTCTCGACCATGTATGGGTTTTATCCTATCAATAAATACTCTCAAGCATTGCTCAATGTCGATACAATTATAACGGTCTCTGATAGCGTCACCCAATATCTAACAAGAAGACTGCGCCGCGAGGAAGCCGATCCCAAAGTCATCACGCGTATCTACCGCGGCATTGATACTCGGCGCTATCCTTATCGGCACAATCCATCGGTCTATTGGTTGCGTCATACCTTTGCGGAATATCCTGAGCTTGAGCATAAGAAGTGGCTCGTATTTCCAACGGTCATTGGCAATGAGTATGGTCAAGAATGGCTGATTGATATCTTGGGCAATCTACAAGAGCAATTTCCCAATATTCATGTCATCATTATGGACGATGATGATAAAGATGGTGATGTCGCTCATGAAGACTTTCGTCAACGTACTCACAGTCTGGGGTTGGCTGAGCGCATTACTTATGTGGGTAGCAAGCGTAATGACATGCGTGAATGGCTCTCAGCGGCCAATATCGTTATGGCACTTGCCAATGAACCAGAATCGATCGGCATTAATGCCCTGCAAGCGATTCATTTGGGCACACCTGTCATTGGCTGGGATAAAGCCGCCTTTAGCGAAATCTTACAACCGCTCTATCCGCAAGGTTTGGTAAAAGAACACAATGCCAACTCGTTATGTAAAGCGGTGCGCAATCAATTAGAAAGTGTGACGCGACCTGAGATGACCAACAAATTCACCATGCGTGAGATGATCGAAAAGACAATCGCGGTATACCAAGGATTGTACGATACTGCGCTGGCAGAAGAACAGGCTGAGGCCGATGCGCTCGCCGTACGAAGAACCAAAAGAAGCCTTAAAAAGACCTATAAACCTGCCTTTGGTGCGGCGGTCAAACATGTCGAACCCATCCCCAAACGCCCAAAAGTCAAATTGATCAAAGAAAAAGCAAGTAAAGCGGAATCGCCAGAAATAGAAGATGAAATAAAAGTAGAAGAAACAACAAAAGTAGATATCAAATCAGAAGCACCTGACGCTGATCAAAAGTCATAAGCTGACTGCCTACCTCTATCTGTGCAGGAGCCAATCTCAGTCATGATGAGATGTATTAAGCAAAAAAATGCCATTTCCAGCAATGGAAGTGGCATTTTCAATCTGTATTAAGATGAGTATTCAGTTTAAAGTTACAGAACACGAGCCTAATAAGTCATTGGTGTATGTGCACTTTGAAAAAATCTCTCCGCAGCATCAAGTAGTGGGAGTACGCATAAAAGAGATTGTCTATGGCGGCGGTAATATTCATTGTATTACAATGAACCATAATAAATCGCACTTATTAGCAAATGAAAGCATAGCAGTAACTGAAAATATAAGCATAAACACAAAAATGGATTTTAAACCCAAAAACACGCTAAAAATAAGGAAAAAGTATGAGCGATTATCAAATCAACAATCCAGCCACTGGCGAACTAGAAGCCACTTACCCTACCGCCACTGAACAAGACATCCAGCAAGTCATCGAGCAGGCTGACAACGCCTATCAAGACTGGCGTCAGGTTTCACTAAGCGAGCGCAGTGCACTACTGCATAAAATTGCCGATAGCTATCTGGAACGTCAAGACGAGCTGGCTCGTATCGTGACGGGTGAGATGGGTAAACCCGTTGCACAAGCCAAGGGTGAAATCGGTCTGGTCGCTGAGATCTATCGTTACTATGCAGACAATGCTGAGCAGCTACTCGCGCCGAATACCATTGACGTTGACTCAGGATCAGCTTCGGTAGAAAAACGTCCTGTTGGCGTTCTACTCGGTATCATGCCGTGGAATTATCCGCATTATCAAGTGGCACGTTTTGTCGCGCCAAACTTTATGGCAGGTAATACTATTATCTTAAAGCACGCGCCTCAATGCCCTAAGACTGCAGAAGTTATCGCTGATATGTTCAAAGAGGTCGGCGTACCTGAAGGTGTTTATAACAATATCTTTGCCACCAACGAGCAGGCAGCGACTATTATTCATGACAAGCGTGTACAAGGTATCTCACTCACTGGCTCTGAGCGCGCTGGACAAGCCGTTGCCAAAGAAGCAGGCGGCGCACTCAAAAAAGTCGTGTTGGAGCTTGGCGGCTCCGATGCCTTTATCGTTGCAGCAGATGCCGATATCAAACAAGCGATAAAAGGCGCGATCTCTGGTCGTTTTGGTAATGCCGGCCAAGCCTGTAACGCCGCCAAACGCCTAATCGTGCTTGAGTCTGTCTATGACAAGTTCGTTGAGGGCTTTACTGATGCTGTACGTGGTATGACATTGGCCAATCCTCTTGATGAAAAAACCTTTATCGGCCCAATGTCTTCAAAGGCTGCCGCGGTCAATCTGCAAGCGCAGTTAGATAGTGCCGTTGAAGCAGGCGCGACGGTCCTAGTAGAAGGTGGACTGGTCAAAGATAAGCCTGGTGCATGGTTCAAACCTGTGGTACTAACAGATGTCACTGAATCAATGGATGTCTACCGTGAAGAGTTGTTTGGTCCTGTCGCTGTCGTCTACAAGGCTCGTGATGTCGATCACGCTATCAAGATTGCTAATGATGTGCCTTTTGGTCTTGGTGCTTCTATCCAAACGCAAGATGCTGCCCTAGCTGCTGATATTGCTGATAAATTAGAAGTGGGCATGGTCACTATCAACGCGCCGTCTGGTACCGAAGCCAATACCCCATTTGGCGGCGTTAAACGTTCAGGATTTGGTCGCGAGCTTGGTACGCTTGGTATCACTGAGTTCTTAAACTATAAGCTTATCCGTGATAAGTCTTAATCGTATAAGCACTTGATTGTATGCACTAAAAAAGCCTAACGTTTGACGTTAGGCTTTTTAAGGTAGTTAACTGTCTAAAATGAGACTATTATTTATATGGATTTTCTTTTAACCATTGTTGATTAATGATTTTGAGCTCATGCAGCTCATGATCCATAATCTCTTTACTCTTACCAGGGTTTTTCATTGACGCATAGCCATACATTGCGCCGCCAAGAACCGTCCAGCCAAGGAAAATCCACCACTCGATAGGAACCAATGCCGACGGCATACCTGGCAGATAAAGCGCCAACATACCAAGGCTGAGTACGATTGTGATGACACCAACCAATTTACCTGCTGGTACTCTAAATGGACGTATCATATTAGGCTCACGGTAGCGTAGCACTAAAAATGACAATGCAACACAAGTATAAGCGATAACGATACCAAAGCCGCCCGCATCAACAATCCACACGAGCATTTTGCGACCAAATAATGGCGCTAGTGTTGCAAGGCCACCGATCAACAAGATCGCATTGACCGGGGTGTTGTATTTAGGGTGTAGCTTGCACAAGAACTGTGGCAACATGTGCGTTTTACCCATGGCGTACAATAAGCGACTGCCACCAATAAGAAACGCGTTCCAGCTTGATAAAATACCCAGTACACCGCCGATAACCAGCAGCGTACCTGCCCATTTACCATTCCAAGCGTTGGTCATCGCATCAGCAGTCGCCAATGTTGAATCTTGTGCTTGCAATAGCGGCAGGGTTTTGCCCACACTCCAAGCGACAGCCACGTACCAAAGCACGGCAATGATAATAGAGACAATCAAAAATTTGCCGATATTTGGACGCGTTAGGTTGATTTCTTCTGCGGCTTGTGGAATCACATCGAAGCCCACGAATAAAAACGGTACCATCACCATCACCGTCATGATACCGCCCATACCACCGATAAAGTTTGGTGCTTGTACTGAGTTGGAGGTTTCAGGATTGAATAATAACGCACCAACGAATAGTAAGATACCGACGCAGAAAATACCGACGACGGCCAACTTTTGGAACCACGCACTGACTTCCATACCGCGTATATTGAGCCAGGTGACAATGATGGAGCCAAGCATACCGACAGCTACCCACGTGGCATAAACATCCCAGCCTGCGACATTCCAAAGATAGCCTTGACTATAATTGGGAATGACATATTCGACAACGGTTGGCAGTGCCACCGCCTCAAAAGCAACGACGGAAAAATAACCAAATAAAATACTCCATGAGCAGATAAAGGATATATTTACCCCCAGTGCACGGTGTGTATACGTGTGCTCGCCTCCTGTGATAGGCATAGATGCCGCCAATTCAGCATAGGTCACGCCAATCAAAACCACCACAAGACCGCCAATTAAGAATGCACTGATTGCGCCCCAGATGCCTGCCGAGATAATCCAACCACCCGCCAGCACGACCCAGCCCCAACCAACCATCGCACCGAATGCCAGCGCAATGATATCGAACACACCTAACGTTTTCTTTAATTCAGACATAACCTACTCCTTGTCTGTGTGTCATCCGTGTGAACCTTTTATGGTTACACTATTTATATTTAATGGAGTAATACCCATCATATTTACTGTATATCGTTTCCGCCAAAGAAAGCCGATTGCTCGTTGTTTGATATTCACATAGCAAAAACGGCGCCTTGACTTGCAAGGCGCCGTTTAAAATCACACTCCATGTGAGTGTCATAAGGGCAACCTTGCCGTTATCTTCACTATAACTTTTCAATCAAAATCAATGTTTGATTAGAAGCGATCCATCGCTAAATTTTATGACACTCGATAACTATTAAGCTGCAAGGATATCTTTAATGATATCAAGACCTTCTTGTAGCACCTCGTCTTCAACTGTTAATGGCACCATCACACGAATAGCATTGCCATACATACCACAAGACGCTAGTAGCAAGCCTTGCTCAAATGCTTTTGCTTTTAGGTTGGCTGCTGCTGCTGCATCAGGTTTGCCTTCGCTATCAATCAATTCAAACGCTAGCATCGCGCCTTTATGACGGATATGACCGATGCTGCTTAGGTTCAAGCCTTTTAAGAACGACGCGATGGTATCGCCAATCTCGATACTACGCTCCAGTAAGTTTTCTTCTTCGATCACTTCCATGACAGCAAGCGCAGCCACACAGGCGAGCGGGTTACCAGAGTAAGTGCCACCTAAGCCGCCGACTTGCGGCGCATCCATGATATCAGCACGGCCGATGACCGCAGAGATAGGATAACCACCCGCCAAGCTTTTCGCGGCAGTCATCAAATCAGGCTCGACGCCTAACTGTTCAGTGGCGAACAACGTACCTGTACGAGCAAAACCACACTGTACTTCGTCAAAAATAAGCACGATGCCATGCTCATCACAGATCTCGCGTAGTGCTTTGGCAAATGATGGCGTTACCTGATGGAAACCGCCCTCGCCTTGGACTGGCTCAACAATCATCGCTGCCACTTCACTCGGATCGATGTCTGCTTGGAAGATCATATCAAGGCTATGTAGCGCTTGTTCTTCGGTCACATTCAACTCTTCTGCAGGGAACAATGCATGGAACACAGGTCCTGGCATTGGGCCGAAGTTCTTTTTGTATGGCAGTACTTTACCAGTCAGGCTCATGCACATCATGGTGCGACCATGCCAGCCACCAACAAAAGAGATCACACCTGGACGCCCCGTTTTAGCACGTGCAATCTTGATGCAGTTTTCGACCGCTTCTGCGCCAGTAGTCAAAAAGAACGCTTTTTTATCACCGCTGATCGGTGCTTTTTCACACAGCTTTTCTGCCAAATCCACATAGCACTCATAGTTGATCATTTGCGCCGCAGTGTGCGTAAATTTGTCGAGCTGCTCATGCACACGCTGGGTGATTTTTGGATGGCTATGACCGGTGTTCAATACTGAGATACCACCGACAAAGTCGATATAACGCTTGCCTTCAATGTCCCAAATCTCTGAGTTCTTTGCTTTTTCTGCAAAGATAGGAAAGGCAACCCCAAGTCCTGTTGGTAAAACAGCTTTGCGGCGCTCAAGTAATGACTGATTGGTAGTCATGGGAATGTCCTTTTCTGTGTTCGTAACATAAATGCCATCTAGTGATTGGCGGTTCAGTTGATACCTTTTAGATATCGAGGGATGTTTGTTTAAGATAAAACACCATTCGACATCTAAAATGTTTCGTTAAGTTTTTTGTTAAACGAATGTTCTGCTAAATGCTAGCCGAGTTATTTATTAGCTGATGTCAGAACACCAGTATTTAGTCGTAATATAGTCTTCGATACCATATTTTGAACCTTCACGACCAAAACCAGACTGTTTTACGCCGCCAAATGGGGCAACTTCTGTAGAAATCAAACCCGTGTTATGGCCGATCATGCCGTACTCTAACTCTTCAGTGACGCGCCATGAGCGTGCATAGTCACTACTATAGAAGTAAGCGGCCAAGCCATAAATGGTATCGTTGGCAGCACGAATCACTTCTGCTTCGTCTTTGAAGGTAAATATGGTCGCAATTGGTCCAAAGATCTCTTCAGAAGCGATATCCATATCACTGCTGATATCGGTAATAATGGTTGGGTTATAAGTCAGCTCTGAGGCGTCATTGACACTACCGCCCGTGACCAATTTGGCACCCTTATCTAAGGCGTCTTTTAGCAGGGCTTGAACTTTATCTAACGCTTTTTTGTTGATAAGCGGTCCAATATCGACGCCTTCTTCTAAGCCGTTACCTACTTTTAGTTCAGCGACTTTTTTGACAAAGACGTCTAGGAACTTATCTTTGATGCTGTCTTGCACGTAGACACGGTTGGCGCACACACAGGTCTGACCTGCATTGCGATATTTGGAAGCGATAAGGCCTGCCGCCGCTTTCTCAAGATCGGCATCATCAAAAACGATAAATGGCGCGTTGCCACCCAGCTCGAGTGATAGCTTTTTAATAGTCGGCGCGCATTGTGCCATTAGCGTACGACCGACTTCTGTCGAGCCGGTGAACGACAGCTTATGAATACGTGCATCACCCGTTAGGATTTCACCAATGGTTGATGATTTGCCCGTTACAATCTGGAGCACGCCTGCAGGAATGCCCGCTTGCTCTGCCAAAGCGCCCAATGCTAATGCTGAGAATGGCGTTTCGGTGGCTGGTTTGACGATAATTGTACAGCCTGCTGCCATCGCTGGAGCGACTTTGCGCGTGATCATCGCCGCTGGAAAGTTCCAAGGGGTGATAGCGGCACAAACACCGACGGGCTGCTTGAGCACGACGTGACGTAATTGCGTACTATTGGCAGGAATGACATCACCGTAAACGCGCTTGCCTTCTTCGGCGAACCAGCGAATAAAGCTATTGGCATAACCGATTTCGCCGCGTGACTCAGTAAGCGGCTTGCCTTGCTCAGCGGTCATGATGATCGCAAGATCTTCTTTATTGGCATCAATGAGATCCGCCCACTTTTGCAACAGCTCTGCACGCTCTTTAGCCGTTTTTGCCGCCCAAGCAACTTGCGCTTCATGAGCATAGGCAACGGCGTCATTGACATCATCGGTCGTAAGGCTTGGTACAGTACCAATGAGCTCACCGTTAAAAGGATTGTCCACATCGAGGGTTTCATTGTCACTGGCAGCATGCCAGCCGTCTTTGATAAAACAAGATTGTTTGAGTAGGTCTGGATTGGATAACTGTAGCGTATTTGACATGTTAACGCTCCTTGTCATATAGGTATGTTTATAAGAGTGGATATAATAGTAATCATGAGATAATGATTGATAATTGTTTTTTTGTTCATTATACTGAACACGTATTCTATATACGAGACATCATTATAAGAACGATATGTCGTGATTTGCAACCCTTAATCGCATTATTTTGATAATTATCTTGTGCTTTTTCATTTTATTTTACTTTTATAGGTTACTTATGAGCTCGACTGCCGTACCTGCCCTAGACAAAACCTTTCAGATTTTGGACTTGATTACCGATAGCGCCCAGCCTCTGACAGCCGCTCATATTGCCAAAGAATTGGGGCTTCCTCGCAGCTCTACGCATAATATTTTGCAGAGTTTGCTGACCAAGCACGTCATTTATAAAGATCCTGAAAGCCGCTTTTATTTGGGCTCATATCTAATGTATTGGGCGGGAAAGTACGAGCAGCAGCAAGGCGTTGTACGATTGTTTAAGGATTTGATCATGCAGTATCCGGTGCTACTGCAACACACGGTGACGTTGTCAAAACTGGATTTGGGAGAAGTGGTGTTTTTGGCCTGCCATGAATCACCTGCCCCGCTTGGTTTTACCTTTCGTGCAGGCGTGCGCGTGCCTGCGGTATTTTCGGCGACAGGCAAAGCCATGCTATCCACATTGTCGATGGATAGCATAAAGTCACTGTATAAAGAGAAGTTCCCCACACCCATGACCCAACATGGCGTCAAAAACTTTGCGGATTTATCCACTGAGCTTGCGGTGATTCAGGAAAGTCGAGTGTCGCTCGATAATGGGCAGTTGCGTGATGGGATGTACTGCTTGGGCACGTATATTCGTAATGCATCCGGCACGGCGGTCGCTGGCATGGCAGTGAGTTTTCTGCAAGGAGAGTATGAGTCCAAACGGGCTGAGGTCAGTGCGGTATTGATTGAATTGGCCGAACAGATTGAGCGGCATTTAGGCTTTATAGCTGACTCATAATTGATTGCTTATGTGACGTAGTTGCAGGATTCATTATCATGAACGGCTAATTCGGTGGCAGCGGTAACCTCTAAACCCAATGCTGCTGGTGCTTTTAACAATTCCGCCATACGCTCTGGTATCTCTAAAGGCTCATGCATCTTGTCATAAGAAAAATAGGGCAACGGTCTATACAGACTTAGGTTTTCATGGCTATATATTTTCATGCTTAACATTCCTTGTTAAAAGCGGTTGTGTAAAAGTGATCTAAAACCTGTTCTGATGGGCCATTTCGCGCATATTTTTATACAATGCCGTCCGCCTTTAGTTTGGCGATTATCTCGCTGTCGTAGCCTAAATCAGCAAGCGTACTATCGGTATGCTCGCTCAAACGCGGTGGCGGTGTGCGATAGCTGACAGGGGATGCCGATAATTTGATGGGATTGCCAAGGGCGCGAACGGGGCTGCCTTGAGTCGCAAAATCTACAATCATCTCGCGAGCTGAGACTTGCGGCATCGCCAAAGCTTCGGCGACGTTATGAATCGCACCGCAAGGTACGCCGACCTGATCCAAAGCTGCAAGCCAGTAAGCACGTGGCTGTTTGGCAAATATTTTAGTCAACTCAGCACAAAGCAGCCCACGATTGGCAACGCGATTAGGATTGGTCGCAAAACGTGCATCAGTATGCCAATCGACTGACAATACCTCACACAGTTTGGCAAATTGATGATCATTACCGCAGGCCAAAATAAAGTGCGCCTCCCCTTTAGCCGCAAATACTTGATAAGGCACAATATTAGGATGCTGATTGCCCAGTCTTGGTGGAATCTTATCTGAAGCCAAATGATTCATGCCAACATTGGCCAGCATAGACAGCGCACTGTCTAAGAGTGCGACATCCACGTGTTGACCAACGCCAGTATGTTGACGCGCCAATAGCGCCGCTTGGATACCAATCGTCAGCTGCAAACCTGCAAATAAATCAATCACTGCGACGCCGACTTTGTGCGGTTCGCCATCACTAGGGCCTGTAATACTCATCAAACCTGACAACCCTTGAATAATATAATCATAACCGGGACGCTTGGCATCTGGTCCTGTCTGCCCAAACCCTGTCAAAGACGCATAAATCAGGCGCGGATTGTCTTGCTTGAGGCTGTCGTAATCTAAACCGTATTTTTTGAGACCACCGACTTTGAAATTCTCTACCAAAATATCACTGTCAGCGATGAGCTGTTTGATTATGGTCTGCCCTGCTGGCGTGGTGATGTCTACCGTGAGTGATTTTTTATTGCGATTGATGGTAGCGTAATAAGCAGAGGTGTCATCGCTGAAGGTTGGCGGTGCCCAGTGGCGCGTTTCATCACCGATATGTGGACGCTCAACTTTGATGACGTCTGCGCCCAGATCAGCGAGCACTTGCGTACAAGATGGACCTGCCAGCACTCTTGATAAATCGAGCACCTTGATACCCTGCAATGCACCTTTTGGTATATCCGTCATATCAGTTATATCTGCCATGAAATCCCCTTACTCTGTGGCGTATTCTTCGATTTTCTGATTAGAAAATTGCTATTCATCATTTAGTTTTTTGCGTTGTTTAATGACCCACTGTTAAATAAATGGTGAGTAACAACTGAAAAACGTACGCCACTGTCTATACTCTTTACAAAAAGCCAAGCAGCAACGTACGTCATGAAGTACCACTTTGTTAAATTTTCTTAGCTAAAAATACTTAAAAGAACGCCTGAATGCCTGTCTGTGCACGGCCTAAGATAAGCGCATGAATATCATGCGTGCCCTCGTAAGTATTGACGGCTTCCAAGTTCATCACGTGACGGATGATGTGGAACTCATCAGAGATGCCATTACCACCATGCATATCGCGGGCAATACGAGCGATATCGAGCGCTTTACCGCAGTTGTTACGCTTAATCATGGAGATCATCTCAGGTGCAGCGTTGTCTTCATCCATCAAACGACCGACACGTAGCGCGGCCTGTAGACCTAAGCTGATTTCGGTTTGCATATTGGCAAGCTTTAACTGCACCAGTTGGGTGGCGGCAAGCGGACGACCAAACTGCTTGCGATCTAGCGTGTATTGACGCGCCGCTTTCCAGCAAAACTCTGCCGCGCCCATACTGCCCCAAGCGATACCATAACGCGCTTTATTCAAGCAGCCAAACGGCCCTTTTAGACCGCGGATATCTGGGAAAGCATTGGCTTCAGGAACGAACACTTTGTCCATGACGATCTCACCGGTGACCGAGGCGCGTAGTGAGAACTTGCCTTCGATTTTCGGCGCAGATAGGCCTTTCATGCCTTTTTCTAAGACAAAACCACGAATCTCGCCTGCATCATCTTTTGCCCAGACCACAAACACATCCGCGATAGGACTGTTGGTAATCCACATTTTATTACCCGTCAGCTCATAACCACCATCAACGGCGCGCGCACGTGTCGACATTGAGGCAGGATCAGATCCCGAATCAGGCTCAGTTAAACCAAAGCAGCCGACGTACTCACCTGTGGCAAGTTTTGGCAAATACTTTTCTCTTTGCTTTTCAGTGCCATACGCCCAGATCGGATGCATCACAAGGCTTGACTGCACACTCATCGCTGAGCGGTAGCCTGAGTCGACCGCTTCCACTTCCTTGGCAATCAGACCATAAGCCACACTCGATAGACCTGCGCAGCCGTAGCCCTCGATGGTCACGCCAAGCAGACCCATCTCACCCATTTGACGCATGATATTACGATCAAAATGCTCATTACGGTTGGCATTGATAATACCGGGCATCAATTCCTTTTGAAAAAATTGACGGGCGCTGTCGGTGACCATGCGCTCTTCTTCAGTAAGCTGGTCGCGTAATAAGAAAGGATCTTCCCAATCAAAGCGTGGGCTAGTCGATGTTGCCATGTGTCTCTCCTTGATATCAGTCATCCTGACTGACGAATAGTGGTTGATACCTCATTTGGTTTAACAAGTTATTGACTTTGTTATTCCGCTGTGCGAAACTTTGTTTCATAATATAAAACTATTTAAACAAACTTTTGCCATCCTGTAAACCTTTATTAAAAAATAGGCATCAAAAGAGATAATCATTAAGAGAAATGGAGATAAAATGACAACATCTACATCGGCAGCTACCTCACTACTCGGACGAATGGATCACCTGATGGGTCAAAGCAAGGAAGAGAACGATCGACAGTTTGTGACGGCACTAGGTCGTGGATTGGTTATACTGGCTGCCTTTGAACACCATGAGCGCCTTACCCATCAGCAACTATGTCAGATGACCAAACTGCCAAAAGCGACCATTAGTCGCCTGATTCATACCTTGACCACGCTTGGGTTTTTGCGTACTAATGAGCACGGACAGTATCAACTGGGCAGCAGTGCAGTACGCCTAAGCGCGACCGCATGGGGTCGTCATGACATGGTGGCCTATGCTGAGCCACTATTACGGCAGTTCGCTAGCGAAAATGAGGTATCGGTAAATCTAGCGACCGAAGTTGAAGGAGAGATGCGCTATCACGCCTGCTGTCGTAGTCCTGCACGCCTATCGGTCAACTTGCAGGTTGGCTCAGCGGTGCCGGTGGCACGTACTGCCATTGGACGGGCTTTTTATGCAGTAAGCTCTCAAGCGAGAAAGGCAATGATTATTAGCAATTTGAAAGAGAATTTATCTGATGAAGATTACATTCACGCACAGTCAGCGCTCACTCAAGCAGCCCAGCACTATGAGCAGTACGGCTATACCGTCTCTGATGGGGAGTTCTCTACTGATATCTTGGCAGTCGCGGTGGGCGTCTATGATGTCGCGACTGGGCAATACGCCTATTCGCTCAATGCCAGTGTACCAAGCGCTAATTGGGAAGCGGACGACTATGCGGCAATCATAGTGCCAAAATTGCAGGCATTGGCGGAGCGGATTGGCGGTGGTGATGCGTAAAAGTAAGCGACTGACACTTCAAGCCTCATCACCATTATAAATGGCTATAAACAGCACGCGCAGTTGCGTTTGGTTTTTGGCATTTGACCGATACCAGGGTTAAAAGTATTGGTAGGATCTAGGCGCTCATAAAATTGCTGCAAATCAGGTTCGGCTTCATATAAGTGGCCGACATTATGCTCAGCAGGGTATTTGGCACCGCGCTTGTTTAATAGCTCAAGCATCATCTTTTTGACCTGCTTGGCATCACTGCCCTTTTTTAAAATATAATCTTGATGAAACACATAACAAAAAAAGTGACCGTAATACAGCTTTTTTTCTAAGTGCTGAGTGATGCTCTCAGGCAAATTTTCCAGCCAATCAAGCGTGTTACGCGGGATAGCAATATCGAGTGCCAGTATCTCTCCGGCGGTTTCTTCATGCATGACTTCATAACGTATGGCGGCCCCTGCAGCAGCAAAGCGATGCAAAAAGGCGCTGTCTGACTCAGCTTGCGTGCAGGTAAAATAACTGCCCGTTTCTGAGTCTGCAAAAAACGACTCTAAAAAAGACTGCGCCTCATAGATGCCATCATCGCTCATTTTGATAATCAGGTGATGCTCATACTGGTTGCGGTACTCCAGCATGCGCTTGGGCAAATGCTGCGGCAATATTTGGGCGATCATTTGCATGACTTTATCGGTCAAATGATTGGGCACCCATGACCATTTACTCAGTTTGGCATCAATACTGCCTTTGATAGAAAACAGCTTGGGCAAAGCATTGGTACCCAGATGCTTGATGCTCAAAAAGGTGTCTTTGCCGTACTTGGCAGACACATCAAATATATCGCGGTGCATATATTCGCCCACTTCAGGGACGTTTTTAAAGCTCGATAGTATTTGTCGTCTCAGTAGTGCCAACTCCTGCACACTATTGCTACCGACATAAAAGGTTTGCTCTTTGGTCGCGGTGGGATACGTATCCAGACGAACGGCAAAAACGGCCAACTTGCCTGCACAGCCACTGGCTTCATACAGCCTGCGCTTATCCGCATTAAAGCGGCTCGGCGTGTCGGCATTGACATCCTGTATTCGGGCGACATACTCTTTGTCTGAGGCCAGTTTGTTGCTTTGGGATAACTGTGACTTGTCAAAATAGCCGCTTTGTAAATTGGTGAGGATTTCTTCTGGCGTATCGCCCAATTCAACCTCTAAATGATTCACCAGTACCAGCTGACCGTGTTCATTAATCTGAGCAAACAGCGACAGCTCCGTGTAAGCAGGGCCTCGTTTGACCAGCGCGCCGCCTGAATTATTGGACACACCGCCGACGATTGACGCGCCCAAAGTCGATGAGCCAATCACCGAGTGCGGCGCTCGATTGACCGCTTTTAACTCGTTTTGCAGTTGATGCAAAGTCGTACCCGGTAGGCTGATAATTTGCTCATTATCATTGATCAAATACAGCTTATTTATCGCCAGTGTATTGATCACCACCACGGGTCTGTCGTAGTCATCACCGCTGGGCGTTGAGCCTTCTGTCAGACCTGTTTTGGCCGCCTGCATGATGATGATACAGTTGCCCTCAACACACACTTCCAGACATTGCCAAATTTCAAGCAGCGTTTGCGGAAACAACACTGCCAGCGCGCTACCGCCGCCTGAGCGCCAGCCCATGCGGTAGTGCTCATTTTTTGCTGGATCTGCCTGTATATTGGCGGCGCCCAGTATTTTGGTCAATTTAACCAACACCTGATCTGATGGTAGCTGGCTTGTATAGGAGGCGGTCGATCGATAACGGTTCATTACTTGCTCTTTTTTTTGCTGTGCATTCATAAGGTTAGCGGTCCTTGAACGCCAAAGAGATAAATGGCTGCCATAACGATGATGCCACTGAACAACACATAATAGATGGTTGGTAAGATGGTGCGTCTCAGCGTCGCGCCCTCCATCCCAAGCAGCCCAACGGTTGCTGATGCGGCCACCACATTGTGAATGGCAATCATATTACCCGCCGCGGCGCCAACCGCTTGTGCTGCGATGATGAGTGAGGGCGAGATGTGCAAGCTCATAGCCGCTTCATACTGGAACTGACTAAACATCATGTTTGATACGGTATTCGAGCCTGCGATAAACGCACCTAGGGCACCGATGGTTGAGCTGATCAGCGGAAAGGCGCTGCCAAACGTGCCTGCAAACAACTCAGCACTGGCAACTGGCATACTCGCGACATCGGATAGATTGACCCCAGAGTTGATAAAAATCCGAACCATAGGGATGGTAAAAATAAGCACAAACCCAGCGCTTAAGACGGTTTTGCTTGATTCGCTCAAAGCATCACCCAGCGCACGCGTTGGATTTTTAGTTTGTACAAAAGCTGCGATTAAGGCGCTGATTAACAACAGGCCGCCGGGCAAGTATAAAGGACTAAAACCTGCACTGATATCGGCCTCGCCCAAAATCGTATTAAAGTCTAGCGTGGCGCTGCTGAGCAAGTCCTTAAAGTCAGCAAACATTCTCGAACACACCAGTAGCAGCGCCACTAGCAAGTAAGGAAACCATGCCATCAGCGTAGACATGGTCTTGCCTGCTGGGGTCGCCACATCTTCTTTGCTGACCACCAGTTTACCCATCCAATCGCTTGGCCAGCTGCTTTTGGCTTCAAAGTCCCACGTGGTCTTTGGTACCAAAAATCCTTTTTTAGCCGCCTGAATGACAATCGCCACACTGACCAGTCCACCAACCAACGATGGAAATTCAGGACCCAAGAAAATACCCGTTAAAGTGTAAGGTACAGTGAAGGCCAACCCTGCAAAGATGGCAAAGGGCCAAATGGCTAAGCCTTCTTTCCAGCTTTTATTTTTACCAAAAAAGCGGGTGAGCATCATCACCATCAGCAGCGGCATAAACGTCCCAATCACACCGTGAATGATCGCCACTTGGGTGGTAATCAGTTGTAAAAATTCTTCCCATTGCATGCCTTCTTGCGCCAGCAGCGCACTGATGGCCACGGTATCTAGACCCTTATTCACCCCAATGACAATCGGCGTACCGACCGCCCCGAACGATACGGGCGTGCTTTGGATCATCATCCCCATAAGCACCGCACCCAATGCAGGAAACCCTATCGCGACCAGCAGCGGTGCCGCAATTGCAGCCGGTGTGCCAAAGCCCGATGCACCTTCCAAAAACGTACCAAAACACCATGCAATGATGATGGCTTGCACTCGGCGGTCAGGCGATACGTTGATAAAACCTGCGCGAATCACTGCAATAGCGCCCGTGTGTTTTAGAGTATTTAATAAGAACAGGGCACCAAATACGATCCACAATACCGATATCGTAATCACAGTCCCTTGAAGAATAGAGGACGACACGCGGTTAAACGTCATGTCCCAAATAAAAAGTGCGAGCGCGGCAGTCACCGCCAAAATGATCGGCATGGTTTTTTTGGCCGACCATTGTAGACCAATAAGAAATACGCCACTGAGTATGATTGGCAATAGGGCAAGTAGCCCATAGACAGTCTGATTCAAAATTTCCTCTCCCTGTTATCGTCTGTGCATCCTTGAACACCACTCTTAAACGCCGCCCTTAAACACAGTCCTTACATACAGACACTCAATCGCTCAGATTAACAGCCTCATTGTGCTTAGGGTAGAATTCACACACTCTAATTCTACGCTTTACAAGTGCAAAGATAAACGGCATGATCAGACAAGGTTATTTTCCTTTTTTGCTATAATACGAAATATATTACCCTGATTAGAGAATCGGTATGATTAAAGCTGATGACATGGTTTTGTTTGTTTTGGTGGTCGATGAAGGCTCTTTTTCCAAAGTTGCTGACAAACTGGCGCTGACCAATTCTGTAGTGAGCAAACGTATCGCGCGCCTAGAAGCCAACTTAAATGCACAATTGCTCTACCGAACCACCCGAAAACTCAGCTTGACCGATGCCGGCCGAACGCTGTATCACAAAGCCAAATTGGCTCAGCTTGCCATTCAAGAAGCGGAAAATACTGTCATCGGCTATGGCGAAAACATGAAAGGCCATATCCGCGTCACCGCCCCTGTCGTCTCTTCTGACTTACTACTCAGCACGGCTATCGCTGAATTTTGTAAAAAATATCCTGAGATAACCGTAGAGCTATACATCACCAACCGTTTGATTGATTTGGTCGAAGATGGCTTTGATTTGGCCATCCGAACGGCGGAGCTTGAAGACTCCTCCTTGATTGTCAAACGCCTGATAGACAGTCAATGGGTGATTTGCGCCACCCAAAATTACCTCAACAAATATGGTACGCCGCAAACCCCCGCCCAACTGCAAAATCATGATTGCCTCATCTATAAATTTGATAACACCAGTAGCGACTTGTGGCCGTTATATGAGGATGGTGCTGAGCTGCTGCTGCCCGTCAGTGGCCGCTTCCATAGCAATCATTTAAGCGCGATCAAACATGCTGCGCTGAGTGATTTGGGCATTGCTTTTTTGCCGCAAGCCTTGGTCTATAACGCGTTACAAGAGCAGCGCCTCACGCAGATTTTGCAGCCCTTCACGCGCAAGCGCATGGGTATGTACGCGGTGTATCCCAAAGCGCGCCAGCCTGACCAAAAGCTCAAACAACTGGTTGCTTATTTGCAAGACGCGCTAAAAGACAAAGAAGCCTACTACTGCTAAAGCACTAGTTTTATAAGCGGCCTCACACCCAACTGTTTTATCAGATATAAAAAAGCCACCTGTTTGGATGGCTTGTTTGATGTTTCTTTTTGGGCGTTATGAGTCGGTGTTTTGCGCAATGATTTGCTGCGCTAATGTGCGTAAGTCATCCGCCATATAATCGGGCGTTGGTACGTTGTTGGCGGGCAATAACGCATTGTGCGGACGCAATAAAAACGCGCCCTGACAGCCTGCTGCCTGCGCGCCTATCGTATCCCACAGATGGCAAGCGACCAAACACAGCTCGGATGTAGGCACAGACAGTGCCTCGGCGACCAGATTGTAAGTCGCAGGTGCGGGTTTAAACTGACGCACCGCCTCAATATGAAATGAGCGCTCAAAAAATTCGCTCAACCCCGCCTTTTCTAGCGGTGGCGGTGACTCGCTGGACTCTGAATTGGTCAAGGTCACCAGTCGAAAGCCTGCCTCCTTAAGCAGCGTCAGCGCGGGCACGACATCGGCATACGCGGGCATCTTGCCCATGCGCGTCTTTAGCTCGTCAATATCGGCATCGGCAATCTCAACGCCATGAATATCAGCAACCATCCGCAGCGCGCCGACCCCAATCTCACCAAACGGCGTATACAGTCCTGATAAGGTCAGGGTTTGCGAGTACAGCACCAGCTGGGCGAACCATTCGCGCAGTATGCTGCCATCATTAAAAAGGCGGCTAAATAAAGGCGTAAGGGTACTGATATCGAGCAAGGTTTCATTAACATCAAAGACGAGAATCGGGCGGGTGTCGGTGGGCATGCGTTTTCCTATTATTATTGTTATTGTGGTTTTGGGTTAGGTTAGCATGGATGATGCCTACGAGTTTGTAGCGTTTACACACACCGCATCGTGTCCAACAAAATATGTATGATGATCTGCCACTTCTATATTATAGACATTATCCTCATAAGGGTTAGGACAGACATCGTTATAGCGTTGCATCTGCTCGTGAATACTGCTCTCTAACAATCCTGTTGCATTACCATATCTTTCAATGTTAGCTAGAGCCTTTTCAAATAACTTTTCATCACCAATACTGTTATCCTTGACTACCCTTCCATCAAAAATTAAAGGCGAATACATTTCTTTTATAAACTTACCAATTGTGTGTGTAGCAGGATCTTTATCTTGACTAAACCTCACATTCAATGTTTTATAAAGCTCAGGGTCTACAATAAAAGGTGCCCTTTCATTAATAACCAACTTGGCATCGGAAGTTTGCATATTAACGGTTTTGATCTCTTCTTTGAACGCTTCTTCTGTATTGGCTAAACTGACAAACTGGTAGCCATCATCCGTAAATCTCACAAACTGAACCAGACCGTCTGTCTCCCATAAGTCATGTTCCTCAATACTTTGAGTATAAGCTGTACCTTCAGGGAAGTTCGGCAAGGTACGCACAGGGATGAACGAGTAATCATCAAGCGCAATCGTATCACCATGAGCAGAGGTTAGATATCCAGCTGGCAAGCGCTCCGCCGATAGCCATTCACCCTCTAAATCTTTAGGCTGGCGAGTTACCCAGAATGGGTGATTGCTGGTGCATAAGATATAATTGCTACCCTTTTCTCCTCGCGCATCAGCGGTCTCATTAAAATACTCAACTTTAAAGATGCGTTTCTTACTGGGTGATTTAAAAGTGCTGAGTACGGGTTTGTACTCTATATCACCACTACCATCTTCAGACTTAGAGGATACAGGCTTTGATAAAATGAGGTCGCCGACTTTAATATCTTGAATCGGTACTAGACCTTTGTCCGTATGAACGAGCGTGCCTGCAACGAAGCCTCTGTTATTCATGAGTTTTCCTTTTTTTATTATTGATATGGTTAGCTATTTAAACTGGCGTCATGTACCCATAGTCCTACGCGACCAATGAAGTAGGTATGGTTGTCTGCCACCTCAAAGTTATAGACGGTTGCCTGATATAAAATGTGTTCACCTTGCGCGTTGGTCAATTGATTGAACATCCGCATGGTGCCTCCATTATCTTCAATATGTTGGCCCAAATAGCCTTTCTCCTGATAAAAGCTAATGTCATCAACATATCCCATACCCTTATATTCTACTTCGCTGTAGTCGAGCATATGCGCTTCGGCATCTTGTACATAATCATCGTAGTAGTCTTCATGATAATGTTTTTGATACCAGTAATAATTTGGATTGAATTCTAAATTATCATTAGCGACTTGATAGGTAGGTTGCACACGCTCAACGGTATACATTACGCCATCGGTATTCACAGCAATTTCATACTGCTGTAGTTCATCCACACGTTTAAAGTGAGGCTGGTCATAGAACTCAATATCTTCCTGTGGGTTTTCCATGGCACCGACTACCCAAACAGGGTGATTGAGCGTCGCTAGAAAACTACTAAAGCGACTAGCTGACTTGTATGTTTGATAATCAACCATCTCTCGATCTTTATTAAACTTCTCAAGATTTTTCTCTAAACGCACGATCCACATCTCTTTGTCTTCATGCACAAAGGTCTTGACCACAGGCTTATACTCTATGTCACCGCTACCATCTTCAGGCTTAGAGAGTACAGGCTTTGATAAAATAAGGTCGCCCACTTTGATATCTTGAATCGGCACTAACCCTTTATCCGTATGAACGAGCGTTCCTGCGACAAATCCTGTGTTATTCATGAGTTTTCCTTTTTTTATTATTGATATGGTTAGCTATTTAAACTGGCGTCATGTACCCATATAGCCTGCTCTCCTATAAAATAGGTATGTGTATCAGCGACTTCTATATTATAAACATAGTCCTCGTAGGGGTTCGGGCAAGCGTCATAGTAGTTCTCCATTTGCTCATGGATACTTTCCTCTGTTAAACCCGTTGCATTGCCATATTTTCTAAGATTACTTACTGCTTTTTTGTATAGAGATTCATCAGAAATCTTATTGTCTTTTACTACCTTGCCATTAAACATTAAAGGTGCGTTGACAAATTCTATATAGCTTTCTACTGAATGAGAATGAGGAGCCGTATCTTGTGCTAAGCGAATGTTCAAAGTTTTATATAATTCCGAGTCAACTAAGAAGGGGGCTTTTTGATTGATAAGCAACTTAGCATCAGAGGTTTTCCAGTTCAATGTTTTAATCTCATGCTCAAATGCTTCTTTTGTATCCGCCAAGCTCACATACTGATAGCCACTATCTGAAAACTTCACAAACTGAACCAGACCATCTTCCTCCCAAAAGTCTTTATCTTGTATACTTTGTAGATAGGCACAGCCTTCAGGGAAGTTCGGCAAGGTACGCACAGGGATGAACGAGTAATCATCAAGCGCAATCGTATCGCCATGAGCAGAGGTTAGATATCCAGCTGGCAAGCGCTCCGCCGATAACCACTCACCCTCTAAATCTTCAGGATTTCTTTTTACCCAAAATGGGTGATTGCTGGTGCATAAGATATAATTGCTACCCTCTTCTCCTCGCGCATCAGCGGTCTCATTAAAATACTCAACTTTAAAGATGCGTTTCTTATTGGGTGATTTAAAGGTGCTAAGTACGGGTTTGTACTCGATATCACCGACCCCACCTTCGGGCTTAGAGAGTACAGGCTTTGATAAAATAAGATCGCCCACTTTGATATCCTGAATCGGCACTAACCCTTTATCCGTATGAACGAGCGTTCCTGCGACAAATCCTGTGTTATTCATATCCTCTCCTTTTTAATATTATCGTTTTAATCCATCAAACCTCAGCCCAAACTTTAGCAGATACTTCCGCAGTCGGTCGCTGTCATTGTTACTTTTTAGCTGGTTTCTGGAGTTGGCATACAGATAGCGCCCTGCCGCCGCTTGGCTGCTGTGCTGATAGCAGACCTCAATCACATACGCCAGCTGCACCGCATCAAACGGGTCGAGCGCGTCTTTGTCGTCGCTTGATAGATGGCGGCTCAGCACCGTATCTGCGTGCGCTTGCTGCTCAGTTAGGCTGGGCGTATCCGCCTTGTCCACTTGATGTTGCGCGCTACTAGGTAATGCCCACAGATGCTTAAGGCGGGTGATTTCTGCCTTAACATCGGGCATACGAATCACTTTGCCCTCGCACAATGTCGTTAAGCGCGTCATACTGGCGCTTAAATCACGAAAGTTGCCCTGCCACGTCGCCTCAGAACTCATGGCAAAGTCTTCAAAGTACGCACGCGCCTCAGGCTCAAAGCGGTACTGGTACTGCTGCTCGCTGCCCAGACGCGCCAGCTCGTAATCAATATTGGCGGGTAAGTCCTCGATACGGTCTTTTAACGACGGTAAAAAAAACGTCCACGTGTTCAGACGCGCAAACAAGTCGGCACGAAATTCGCCGTCCGCGACCGCTTGGCGCAAATCCTTATTCGTCCCTGCCATCAGCTGAAACGACACATCAATGGGCGTATCGCTACCGAGCGGATAAAAGCGCTGCGCCTCAAGCGCAGTCAAGAGCATCGCCTGTTCGTCCAGCCCCAGCTCGCCGATTTCATCCAAAAACAGCAAGCCACCGTCCGCTGATTTGAGTAGCCCCTCACGGCTCGACGCCGCGCCCGTAAACGCGCCTTTGACATGACCAAACAGCACGCTCATTGCCGTATCGCCGCGCAAGGTGGCGCAGTTGACTTCGACGAACGCGCCGAGTGCCTGTTTGTTGTTGGCTTTGTTTTTCTTGAGCGTATAGATTTGCGTTGCCAGTTGCGACTTGCCCGCCCCTGTCGCGCCCATCAATAAAATCGGCGCGTTGGAGCGCGTGGCGACTTTTTCAATATCAGCAATCAGCTGTTGATAGGCGGCGTTTTGGGTAACAAGATTGGCTTGTAAGGTTTGCCAATGCTGGGCTTTTTCGGCCTCAAAACGCGCGCGCAAACTGTCATAACGCGACACGTCCAAATCAATGACTTGATAGCGCCCTTGTGGGTCGTATTGGTCAGGCTTGGGACACGGCGAGGTCTGAATCAAATCGGCAGGCAAAAACCCCGCCTCAACCAGCAAAAACCAGCAAATCTGCGCCACATGCGTCCCTGTGGTCAGATGCAGCAGATAGTCTGTGTCTTCACGAAAGGCGAAGCCTGTGACAAAGTCATACAGCTCAGCATAGACATCGGCAAAATCCCACGGACTCGCCAGCGTCACCCGATGCCCAATGACTTTGGTATTGGCGCTGACCTGCGCCACATCATCAACGATGACGTTGAACAGTCGCTTGTCGCGCTTGCTATAGAGGATATGCAGCTCATCGACCAGCAGGTCATCATGCAGGCACAGGCTGACGCTCGGCCGCCAGCGCTGCCAACGTTTGTCATTAAAGCCGTTGTCCAAGGTCGTACCGAGAAAGCCGATAACGGCGGTTTTATGACATTTAATCATGTTGCTTTTACTCATAATAATGCGCTTGGCTTATTGGTTTTGATGTTACTTTTTGATTGCCCACGACTTCATACTGTCAATAGACAACGGCTCGTCTGCCATAATCTGCTGCGCAAGGTGACGATTCAACGGATACAGCACGCTAAAGTGCTCGTGCCGTGCAATAAACGCACAGTGCAGCATGGGGCTTTTGTTCTTATCACACATCGGCTTTAGGTCGCGATAGTTACCGTCACGCTTGCCCTCAATAATCCACGTCGGCATGCGAATATCATTCGTCCAGTTTGCAGGCGCACGCAAATCCATTTCGCGTTGCTCATCACCAGTAAAGTCAACCTCTTGCAAAAACATCGTCTCTTGCGTAGCGCCAAAGCTAATCACTTCTTTAAACAACTCAGGATGCGTGCTGCTCGCCACCTCACTGACCAATAGCGCGAGCGTGCCGCCCGTACTGTGCCCGCCCAAATAGATACGGCTGCTATCGACATATGGCAGGGTCGCCAAATATTCTGCCGCCGCGATGACATCATCGACTTCACCATAATTCACTTCGATATTGCCCGCATTGTCATTGCCACCGCGCAAGGTGGGAAACATCATGATCACGCCAGCATCACGATATGGGCTGGCGGTTTGGTCATTTTGCCTTGAGCCTTTGCGCCAAAAGTCCGCCAGCGTGTTGGACTCACCGCCCGTTATCCAAACGATAGCAGGATGCTTGTCGCCATCGTTTGGATCGGGCGTGACAAAGGCGGCGAGCGACATGCCGTCACTGTCATAGCGCACGCTGTCAAATAGGGCTGCGGGCGGCTTGGGCAATGGCATTTGCATGGTGGGCGCAACTTGTATCGAGGTCTGATAATTGCCGCGTAGCGATGCCAAAGACGGCGCAGCAAAACAACTGCTGATGCTCACGCCTAGTAAAATCGCCATGCTGAATAAGCGTTTGTTAGAGACAACGTTATGCTTTGTTTTATATTGAACCTTCACCATTACACACAATTCCTTTATAGAATAAAAGCTATATTTATAGAATAAATTATATCTTTATTTACTTGATTAAAGTCCATTTTTTTATAAAAAAAGAATTTAAAATGTTTTTTATTATTCAATATCAAATGCTTATAAAAATAAAAACTATCTTTCCCAAAAACTGGCACACCCTTAGCAGTATATAAAGTACAGACAGAACATTTTTATAAAAAACTAAGGAGACACTATGCAGCCTATCAATCACAATATCATTCAAGACGGTGGCACCCCTATCCGCCTATGGACCAAAGGCGTGCCTGTCGACCCAAAAGCCCACGACCAGCTGATTAAAGCCTCACAGATGCCCTTTATTTATAAGTGGCTCGCGGTGATGCCTGATGTCCATGTCGGTATCGGTGCGACCATCGGTACGGTGCTGCCGACCAAAGAAGCGATTATCCCAGCAGCGGTCGGCGTGGATATCGGCTGCGGCATGATGGCGGTGCAGACCACGCTGTCCGCAGATGATTTGCCCGACAACCTGCACGGTCTGCGCACCGAGCTGGAAAAAGCCATTCCGCATGGACGCAGCAAGACACGCGGTCGCGGCTCGCGCCGTGACGTGGGCGCGTGGGCGAACCCTGATGATACCGTGATGAATGGCTGGGGTACGCTGGTCGATGATTTTAATTATCTGACCCAAAAGCATCCCAAACTAAAAAACACCAACAATCTAAAGCATTTGGGCACTCTGGGTACAGGCAATCACTTTGTTGAGGTGTGCCTTGATGAGACCAATCAGGTGTGGATTATGCTGCATTCAGGCTCACGCGGCGTGGGCAATGCCATCGGGCGCTACTTTATTGAGCTGGCGCGTGAGGACATGCGCAAATGGTTTATTAACCTGCCTGATAAAGATTTGGCGTATTTTGCTGAGGGGACTGAACATTTTGACGATTATTGGTTTGCGGTTGGCTGGGCGCAGCGCTTTGCCTTTAAAAACCGCGAAATCATGATGGAAAAAGCCATCCAAGCGCTACGCACCATCGTGCCAAAACCGTTCGATGCTGCGGTAAAAGCGGTCAACTGTCACCACAACTATGTGGCAAAAGAAGAGCACTACGGCGAGGAAGTCTTTGTCACGCGTAAAGGCGCAGTGCGCGCACGCGTCGGCGAATACGGCATCATCCCAGGGTCGATGGGCGCAAAATCCTTTATCGTCAAAGGTAAAGGCAACGAAGAATCGTTTTGCTCTTGCTCGCATGGCGCAGGTCGCGTGATGTCACGCACTGAGGCGAAAAAAGTCTTTACTATTGATGACCAAATCGCCCAAACCAAAGGCGTAGAATGTCGTAAAGACGCAAACGTGATTGACGAAATCCCAGCGGCGTACAAAAATATTGAAGACGTGATGAGCGCACAAAGTGACTTGGTGGAAGTGGTACATACCTTGCGGCAAGTGGTTTGTGTGAAGGGTTAAACCAAAATATTTAAAAAAATCAGTTAATTATATTACTTTAACCTATATTAATTAATCCAAAAAATAAGGCTAAATATGATTCCCCAGACATTTATTGAAACAGCAGGTGATATTCTAGGTAGCACCGAGAAAGGCTTATCAGGCTCTAAAATTGCTAGTTTATTTGCAGCATACGCAGTTGACTATAACACTGATATTCCTTATACAAGTTATCCCTTTACAGTATCCACACCTAATAAAAGGTATGCCTTAAAGAAAAACTTAAGCTCGTTTAACCCTAAACAACAATTTAAAATCATAAAAGAACTTTGCGAGCATCCGGAAATTAAAGACTTACCTGAAGTTAGAGATCTTAAGATCAAGCTGTTGACACGCTTTAAAGGTTTGAATACTGACATAGACACGGTCAATGAAATTTTAGTAGATGAAACTAGATTTTGGTTAGATGACTATACTAAATCCCTAGAACAATATAACTATGCTTTAGAAAAATATAAAGGAAATATATTTGAGAGAAACTTGTTAGATGACCTTCGACTATCGTTAGAGCTATTAGTAAAAGAAATACTAGGAAATTCCAAGTCTTTAGAAAATCAGCTTACTGATATTGGTACATTTATTAAGAGGAATAATGGCTCCCGAGAACTAGTAAATATGTTTGTAAAGCTAATTGATTATTTTACTAAGTATCAAAACGATTACGTCAAACATGACTCTCAAGTTATCGAAGAAGAAGTTGAGTTTATCCTTGAAATAACCTCTTCATTTATGAAACATTTCATTAGAATGAAAAATAGAATTTAAGGAAAACTAAAATGAAACTCGCAGAAGCCCTACTTATCCGCAGTGATATGCAAAAAAAGCTGGCGCAAATCAAAGGACGCATTCGCAGCAATGTAAAAGTCCAAGATGGCGATACGCCAAGCGAAGACCCCAATCAGCTATTGATGGACGCAAGCCAGCTGATTACCGAGCTGTCCGCGCTTATCGCCCGTATCCAGCGTACCAACGCGGTGGCGCTGACGGACAACAATCAATCGATGCTGGCGCTGCTCGTTGAGCGCGACACCCTTGAGATGCGCCACAAGCTATTGACCGAGTCGATAGCCGCGACCGAAACCGAGGTCGATCGCTATAGCCCGCGTGAGATTAAATGGCAAGTGATGGTCTCGGTCGGCGCATTGCAAAAGCAGGCGGACGATATTGCCATGAAGCTACGTCAGCTTAACATTGTCATTCAAGCCAACAACTGGCAAATTGACCTTGTGGACTAGGCGCTTACCTAGCTCATTAAACCTTTTTTAGCTTTGTCTGTCTGATAATGGACAGACCACCCTTTTGAAATCGACTGGGCGAGTGTCAGACCCCGCGACCCACAGCAGGGGGTTGAAAATATACTGTCGTGGCTGCTACGCGTTGTGGGCAGGCGCATTTTTTACCACTTATGCCCCGCACATGGCACTTGGCACAATGCACCATTTAGACCTTACCACCAGACACTGACAGTCGGTTTCAATCTTATTTTAAATGCGACCCGAAAAGTATTGGGAAGCATTTTATTATGCCCATTAACGACACTACCAATCAATAGTCTTACAAATCATAAAGACATTTATCATGCCAGCATCAACACGTAAAGCCCTAAAAATCGACGGCAGCACAGGCGAAGGCGGTGGACAAATCATTCGTACGGCACTGTCATTATCGATGCTCACAGGCACACCGATTGAAATCACCAATATTCGTGCTGGACGCGCCAAACCCGGATTGATGCGTCAGCATTTGATGTGTGTACAAGCGTCACAACAGATATCAAACGCTAGCGTATCGGGCGCTCATTTAGGTAGTATGGCGTTCACCTTTACGCCAAGCACCGTGCAAGCGGGCGATTATACCTTCGATATCGGCTCGGCAGGCAGTACCAGTCTGGTGTTACAGACGCTACTGCCTGCCCTACTCTTTGCCAATGCTGACTCAAGCAACAAGTCCACCGTTACCATCATAGGCGGCACGCACAATCCGTTAGCGCCAACCACCGACTTTTTGCAGCACGCCTTTGTGCCGCTACTTGCCAAGCTCGGCATGCAGGTCGAGATTGAGTGCGTGCAAGCGGGCTTTGCCCCTATCGGCGGCGGCGCGATTAAAGCAACTGTTGCGCCATTTGTGCGCCGTGCTAATGCTTCACGATTAGACCTCACGGAACGCGGTAAGCTTGTCAGCACGGAGCTGGTCGCAAGCGTGCTCAATCTAGAATACGATATCTGCCTGCGTGAGCTTGCCAGCGCCAAAGCCGCGTTGATTGAAGCGGGTATGGATGAGGCGCTTATCACAACACGCGGTAATAAATTATACGGCATTGGTGAAGGCAATACCTGCTATGCAAAAGTCACTCACGAGAGTATTAGTATCCAAAATCACAAAGAATATCACTCTGAAATATTTACATTACTAGGAGAAAAACGCAGCTCAGCAGAAAAGATAGGTGGTCGTTTGTCAGGCTTAGTAAAGCGTTATTTGTTTGACACCGATGCGCTGATTGATGAATATTTGACCGATCAGCTGCTATTACCGTTAGCCTTAGCAGGCGGCGGTGCGTTTAGCGCGCGGGTTATTAGCGAGCATAGCAAAACCCAAGCATGGCTCATTGAGCAGTTTTTACCCGTTGCGATCACGTTTGATGCTATAGAGGATGAGCAAATATTAGTCAGAATCACCTGCTAAAATTTGCCAGCATTAGTATACTGTTACCCAATGATACCGACTTGGCGATAGCATCAGTGTATGATGTACGCGACAAATTTGAACGTATTATCTATATTTACAGTGACTGTTGAGCCTCGTTATGCCTGAATCCCGTACCAATCTGAACCCTGAACCCAAAACCAGCTCGCCGTATTTTGTCGGGCTGCTGCTGCGCTATAGCACACTGGGTGCAGCCATTTGTCTATTATTAGCCGGATTGCTGCTGATGCACGGTTGGCTAATTGTGATTGGAGGTTTTGGCGTAGGACTCGGTATTTATGATCTGATTCAGTCCAAGCATTCAGTGCTAAAAAACTACCCGATAGCAGGACATATACGCTACGTACTAGAGGATTTTCGTCCTGAGATTCGTCAGTATTTGCTTGAAGATGACAAAGAGCAGGTGCCATTTTCACGCCAGCAGCGCGCGCTAGTGTATCAGCGGGCAAAGAACGTCAGCGATACCAATGCGTTTGGTACGCTAGACAATCTTTATACTCATGGTAAAGAATGGTTTTTGCAATCCGCCGTTAGCCAGCCGTTAGAAAACAAAGACTTTCGTATCACTGTTGGCGGCGAGCGTTGTAAGCAGCCGCATGATATGTCGGTATTCAACATCTCCGCGATGAGTTTTGGCAGTCTGTCCGCAAACGCCATTATGGCACTCAATCAAGGCGCAAAAATAGGCGGATTTACACATGATACGGGCGAAGGCGCGATCAGCCCTTATCATCGTAAGTTCGGTGGTGATCTGATTTGGGAGTTAGGTACAGGGTATTTTGGCTGCCGTGATGCCGAAGGCAATTTTGACCCACAGTCTTTCGCCGAAAAAGCTGTCGATCCACAAGTCAAAATGATCGAGATCAAGCTGTCGCAAGGTGCCAAACCGGGTAAAGGCGGCGTGTTGCCATCGAGCAAAATCACTCAAGAGATTGCCGATACTCGCCAAGTGCCGACGGGTCAAGACTGTATTTCGCCCGCTTCGCACACCGCGTTTAGTACACCGCGTGAGCTTGTCGCCTTTTGGCAGCAGCTACGCGAATTATCTGGTGGCAAGCCTGTTGGCTTCAAGCTATGCGTGGGTCAGCCTTGGCAGTTTATGGCGATTGTCAAAGCCATGATCGAGACGGACAACTATCCTGATTTTATTGTTATTGATGGTGCCGAAGGCGGTACAGGTGCGGCGCCTGTTGAGTTTATGGACAATGTCGGCATGCCGATGGTCGAAGGGTTTTTGCTTGTTCACAATACTTTGGTCGGTGCAGGCATTCGTGACAAGATCAGACTTGGCGTCAGTGGCAAGATTGTCTCAGGGTTTGATATTGCACGGATGATTGCGCTAGGTGCCGATTGGTGTAACTCGGCGCGTGGCTTTATGTTTGCGGTTGGTTGTATTCAGTCGCGCTCTTGCCATACCAATACGTGCCCAACGGGCGTCGCTACCCAAGACCCTTACCGTCAAAAGGCGCTCGATGTCCCTAGCAAAGCAGAGCGTGTGGCAAGCTTCCATAAAAACACACTCAAATCATTGGCCAGTATCGTCGGCGCGGTGGGCTTACAGCATCCGAGTCAGCTACAACCTTATCATATCGCCCGCCGTCTAGATGACGGGCAGATTAAGCTACTGTCTAAGTTTTTCTACTTTACGGATAAGGGCGCATTACTTGATAATAGCGCGCGTGCGGATATTTTCAATCAAATGTGGGTGATGGCCAATCCTGATAGTTTCTTAGCCAATAATGATGCGCTCATTGCTTATAACAAAGACTCTCGTGATAAAGGTAAAGAGACTGGCGCACCAACCGAACATCGCGCTGGATACAGCTCCCCCTACAGCACCGATCATACGATCACAACCGATGGCGGGCAGCTCATCGGCAATGTGAATAACACCTTCCGTGACTATCCGCCCAGTAGCGACTAAAAGCGAGTACCCAAGATTTATATATGAATCAGTAGCAAACCACAAATACCACTATGTTAAAAGACGTGTGATTGATGCCAACCTCCATTTTGACCTTATTGTTATCATTGATAGTGCTTGCGCTTGGCCTTAGCGCTTGCCAGCAGACCAATACTGAGACTGTCAATAGCGACACAGACAACTGGTCATGTCAGACAAAAGACTCGCCATTTACTTATAGCGTGTGCCGCGTGGATGCAAGTGGATTAACAAGCGATCGTTATTCACTGCAGCTGTTTTGGCAAGCCTCTAATGACCAATCACTACTAACCTTTGATACGTTGCTATCTACTTTACCAAAGACTGAAACTCTAAACTTTGCCATGAATGCAGGAATGTACAACGAAAACTATGCACCAATTGGTTACACCGTCATCAAAGGCAAAGAAGTCAAATCGCTCAATCTAAAAGAAGGTGGTGGCAATTTTCATTTATTACCCAATGGCGTTATGTGGTGGGACAAAACTGGTCACGTACAAATCACCGAAAGCCACGCTTTAGATGAACAGATAAACAATGGCAACGCACAGCCTTGGTATGCGACGCAATCTGGTCCTATGCTAGTCATCAATGATGAGATACATCCCGAGTTCAATCCTGATAGTACCTCCATCAAACTGCGTAATGGTGCAGGCATTTGTGACGATGGCAGCATACAATTCGTCAATACAGATGAGCCTGTGACGTTTTATCAGTTTGCGACTCTATTCAAAGACGAGTTAGATTGTCCAAATGCGCTGTTTTTGGATGGCGGCATTGCCTCAGCACTGTATGCACCCAGTATCGATAAGCAAGACAAAAAAGAGATGGGCGTAATGATTGGACTGGTTGAAAACAAAAGCTAGCATCTATCGTCACCATAGCATTTGTCACTAATATGCCTTCTCAAAATTGGCACTACTTAACATAAAAAAGCATTTAAATTAACATAAAAAAGCACTTAAAACGATCACATCGTCTTAAGTGCTTTTTTCATATTACTCGTCCAATGTAGACTAATACTACCGCGCCATGTACTGGGTCATTTCCTCAACACCATGCAAGGTCATCGGATACATCTTATCTTCGAATAGCTTTTTGATCTCAACGATGGTTTGCGTGTACTGCCAATAGCTTGGGGTTTCAGGATTGAGCCACGCCACTTTATCAAAATGATCAAGTACACGCCTTAGCCATACAATACCGGCTTCATTGTTCATATACTCGACACTACCGCCCACGGTCATCAGCTCATAGGGCGACATCGATGCATCACCGACGAAGATGACGCGATACTCGCGCCCATATTTATTGAGTAGCTCAAACGTTGGCATCAGTGCGCTATGGCGACGATTATTGTCTTTCCATACATAGTCATATAGGCAGTTATGAAAATAAAAGAACTCTAATGTTTTAAATTCATTCTTTGCCGCAGAGAACAATTTCTCAAGTGCTTCAACATGGATATCCATACTACCGCCTACGTCAAATAGCATTAATACTTTGACACGGTTGCGGCGCTCGGCTTGCATATGTATGTCAAGCACGCCCTTTTTGGCAGTACGTTTAATGGTCTCATGAATATCGAGCTCGTCAGCGCTGCCTGTGCGCGCAAACTGACGTAGGTTGCGTAGTGCCATTTGGATTTGGCGGGTACCAAGTTGATTATCATCATCAAGATTGCGATATTTACGCTGCTCCCAGACTTTCGCCGCGCTACGTTTACGCGATTCACCGCCGACGCGCACCCCTTCTGGATGGTCGCCATAAGCACCAAATGGCGAGGTGCCACCTGTCCCCACCCATTTACTACCACCTTGGTGACGCTCTTTTTGCTCTTGTAACCGCTCCTCTAACGCTTTCATCAGCTCCTCAAGCGAGCCGTATTTTTTGAGCAGGCGTCTTTGCTCTTCGGTTAAGTTTTTTGGATCGAGCTTTAGATCGAGCCATTCTTTAGGCACATCGGTCAGCTTAGCCAACAGCGCATCCATATCAAGGCTATCCACCCCTTCAAAATAGTCTGCCATTGCCCGATCAAATTTATCAAAATGGCGCTCGTCTTTGACCATGCACAGCCGAATCAGCCGATACATATCCTCACGGCTCGCAAAAGTCGCCAGTGCTGGATCTTCAGGATGCGGCTGCATCATCAGGCCCTTATCTAACGCGGCATTAAGATCAAGCAGCTCACGCGTACTGACTGGTACGCCGTAAGTCCGCAAGGTATAGAATAGTTTTATGAACATAAGAGACGCACCACTGATTGACGTAAAACAAAAAAAGCACTGAACACTTAGACGCGCTTAACGACGCATCATATTGGCAAAACGCTGTAGTAAATTCACATCGGCTTCGTTTTTCAGCAATGCACCGTATAATGGCGGAATGGATTTTTCGCCGCGTAAGTTTTCTTCTAACTCATCCTGCGCCATGTCATCAGCGAGCAATAACGTCAACCAATCGACCAATTCAGACGTTGATGGTGGTTTTTTAAGGCCTTGGATATTGCGCAGCTTGTAGAATATATCCAACGCGTCGTTGACCAATTTTTCCTGAATATCGGGGAAATGCACCTCTATGATTTGGCGCATGGTTTGCTCTTCTGGAAAGTCGATGTAATGGAAGAAGCAACGACGCAAAAACGCATCGGGCAGCTCTTTTTCATTGTTTGATGTAATGATTACTACTGGACGCTGCGCGGCGGTAATGGTCTCGCCCGTCTCATACACATAAAACGACATCTTATCGAGCTCATGCAGCAAGTCATTAGGGAACTCGATATCGGCTTTATCGATCTCATCGATTAGTAGTACGCTGCGCTCGGTGCTAGTGAAGGCATCCCACAGCTTGCCCGGCTTGATGTAATTGCCAATCTCATAAACCTTGTCATCACCCAACTGCGAGTCACGTAGGCGCGATACCGCATCGTACTCGTATAAACCCTGCTCGGCTTTAGTCGTCGACTTGATGTGCCACGTAATCAGTGGCATCCCTAGACTCTCAGCAACCTCTTCGGCAAGTAAGGTTTTGCCCGTACCAGGTTCACCTTTGATAAGGAGCGGCTTTTGTAATGTCATGGCCGCATTCACTGCCAGTTGTAAATCGTCTGTGGCGATATAATTTTGAGTGCCGGTAAAGGTTTGCTTGTTCATAATCAGGTCTCGATTGTTGTTATAGATAAATTGTTATGAATATATGGTTATAAATAAGTAGAACTAAAAATTTGATAATGAATAAAAGATAAATTAGATTAGCACAGCCTGAGGCATTGCCAAAATACTCATGCGTTCGCCTTTGTGAGCAATGGTTGGGTGCCTCTCATAATTCTCAATAATTCATAAGGTTGCCAGACGATTTGGCATAAAAAAAGACACGCATGGGTGTCTTTTTTTATCATTACTCGATTACTTTACTGGCTCGCCTGCTTATTTATTACACCGTACAAACAGACTTCAGCGTTTTAGCGATTGTCAGCATCAGTATTCTTAGACAAGCCATTCTGTTTTTTTAAGTCAACATGACTTTTAGTATTACTGCTCTCAGGCTTAGCGGCTAGGGCCGTATCATCAGACTGCTCAGTCAACGTAGAACCTTCTGCCAAATAACTGCCGGTCGTCAGTTGCATTGTCGCTTGCGTATCCTCTGCCGTACGGCTGCGGGCTTTGTCCAAGCTCGATGCGAATGCGCCGCGTATCAGCTGCCACATAAAACCGATAAACAAACCGATGACCAGTACCACCAATATTGGCAGCATATTGGCAATCGCGCCTGCAAAGTCCTTCATCATAACAGCGTAGACGACGCTGATACTGGCTGGTGCAATTTCACTAGAGTCACCAAGCGCTGTGCCGGGTGCCAATAACACTGCAAACAGTATCATCCAACTCATACCGCCCAGTGGTTTTGGCAATATGCGAGCGACTAGCAACCATAACACCAATACCAAAATGGAACCACCAAGATACGCATACATTGGCAAATCGGCGGGCGGTACATCTTTCACCATTTGGCCCCACCAAATAGCAATCTCACCGAGAATGTCACTAATAGATTCTAATGGTAAGCTGTGCAAAATATTTTTTAACCAATCCATACGTGTTTCACTACCTGCGTTTATCACCGTTGACACGTTATGTGCCTAGCAGTGTATGGTGCGTTCTGTCGTACCAAAATAAGATCAAATACAGTATCGATGCACACATCATGTGCGTTTCTATCTGTATTTTTTTATGTGGATGTCATGGGGTGTCAGTTTATCACGACTTTCTACCCAAATGCATGTGACCAAATGTGTCATGAGTGTTTTGTCCATGGCATTGTAAAGACCATTCTCTCAATCATCTTGCCACAACCGTCTTATCAATAAGCGTACCAATCGTCAATGTTATCTAGTGGTAAAATGTATCTAGTCGTAGATATTGTCCTGCGCTTCACGAGCGCGTAGCTCTGCTTGGCGGCGCATGACATCTTGCGGTGGCATCTGCACAAAATAACCTTGGGACGCTAGCTTTGCCAGTACTTCTTCTTTATCAACACGCGCCAGAGTGGGCGTCGCCGCCAAATCAAGATGCATGACAAACTGGCTACGGCCCAACCCTGCACGAAAGTCCTTTGGCAGTACGCCAAGCCAATCTTTGATCTCATCGGTATCATCAGGATATTCAGGGCGCGCAATATATACATACATGTCGTCATGTTTGGGAAATTTATAAATATCGCAATGCATAAAAACCACCTATCAGAAACTATGGTCGTAGGTTAGCATATTTCAGGCAAACACCAGTAGTCGCTTTGCGTGTTGCTATGGTAATTTTTGCGCCCATACATCATTTTATTGATTCTCAAAACGGCTGATAGAGATAAAAAACACTATCTTGCTAAGCGTCTTTGGTGAGCAAATGTCCTAATGAGCACACATTTTTGCCAAATTTATTTGTTTTAATGGCGGTGATGACTTGTAAAAGCGCTTTGAACCTTTCATAATAAAAGCGTTTTTCAGGAGAGAGTCTGTCGGCACAGATTTTGTATCAAACCCTATTGGTGATACAAACTGACAACTGCCATACGACCACCGAAGGCGCATCCACCCTGCCAATCGCTCAGGTAAAAGGACTGAAAAACACATGTCACTGTTGTTTGGTAGTGTTTGCTAGCATCACGCTCATAGCGCACTACTTTATCAAACGTCAGACATAACAAATCTGGAGAGTGGTAAGAACGGACGACGTCTTACCCACCGAAGGGGAGAAAATACGCAATCATTCATTGGAGCTTTATATAATTGCTCACAAATGAGGCGTGTTGAAAATCTCAGGTCACAGGACAGATAGGGCTTTAGCTTAAACCGACGTTCAGCGTCTGTTTGGCCTACGTCTTTATCTTTGCTTTCTGTGTCACCCTTTGATGTAATATTGCGCCTTGCAATATTGCTTCTCGCTACTTTTACGTTGCACACCACTCTACTCTATCGAGTACGACTGATGTACACATAAGGATTTGTTATGACTGATACCCACTCTCAAGACTCTAGCAACACCCAAACCCCTAAGCGCACCCCTTTTTACCAGTCTCATCTTGATAGTGAGGGCAAATTGGTCGATTTTTCTGGTTGGGAATTGCCAATTCATTACGGTTCACAAATCGAAGAGCACGACGCGGTACGGACAGATGCCGGTATGTTTGATGTCTCACATATGGTTGTCACAGATATCAAAGGCGCAGATACTAAAGCATGGCTCCAAAAACTACTCGCAAATGATGTCAACAAACTCACTACCGCTGGTAAAGCGCTGTACTCTGGCATGCTCAATGAGCAAGGCGGCGTCATCGATGATTTGATCGTCTATCTGATGAATGCAGAGGAAACTGAGTACCGTATCGTCTCCAATGCAGCCACTCGTGACAAAGACTTAGCACAGTTTAATAAAGTCGCTGAAGGCTTTGATATTGCGATTACCGAGCGTCCTGAGCTTGCCATGCTCGCCGTTCAAGGGCCAAATGCTATTGAGAAACTGGCTCAAGCCAAACCAAACTGGGCAGATACCTTAGCTGGGCTAAAACCTTTCGTTGGCGCTGACTTGACCGATATCGAAGGCACCGATTGGTTTGTGGCTCGTACTGGCTATACTGGTGAAGATGGCGTCGAAGTCATTATGCATGCCGATGATGCCCCTGCTTTTTTTGAGCAGCTAAAAACAAATGGCATCAAACCTGCCGGTCTTGGCGCACGTGATACCTTGCGTATGGAAGCGGGCATGAACCTATATGGCCATGACATGGATGAGAATGTTAGCCCTTATGAGTGCAATATGGGCTGGACGCTTGCACTAAAAGACGATCGCGCCTTTGTCGGTCGTGACGCTTTGGTCAGCAAACGCAAGCAGGCAAAAGAAGACAACACCGCTATGAAGCAAGTAGGTCTGCTATTGACCACGCGCGGCGTATTGCGTGAAGGCATGACAGTGACTATCAATCAGGGCACTAACAATGAGCAAACTGGCCTTATCACCAGCGGTACATTCTCCCCTAGCCTAAAAAACTCCATTGCGATTGCTCGCGTGCCTGCCAGCTTATCAGAAGATGATCACGTACAGGTCGATCTACGCGGCAAAGGTAAATTCGTCGATGTACGCGTATTAAAGCTGCCTTTTGTCCGTAACGGCAAGCAACAGTTTGACTCGTAGGTCTTATAAATCTTATTATTAGAGCGCATTGTCGTTTTAGACATAATGATAAAAACGACGACACGCCCAGCCTCCATTATTTTTGTTAATTAACCTCTATCATTTAGGAGAGAGACCATGAGCAACATCCCAGCAGAGCTAAAATATATTGCAAGTCACGAGTGGCTGCGCCTAGAAGACGACGGTACGATCACTGTTGGTATCACTGACCATGCTCAAGACCTATTGGGTGATGTGGTGTTTGTTGAGCTACCAGAAGTGGGCGATATTATCGCTGTTGACGACGAAATCTCAGTTGTTGAATCAGTAAAAGCCGCCTCTGACGTATACGCGCCTATCTCAGGCGAAGTCATCGCTATCAACGAAGCACTAGAAGATGATCCTGAAATCATCAACTCTGACCCATATGGTGAAGGCTGGTTCTTTAAAGTGAAGCCTGACAACATCGCTGACTATGAAGCACTGATGACCGCTGACGAGTACGAAAGCGAATTATAATAACCACCTCTGTATAGCAGAAAGACAGTAGCCAAACCAAAATAGCAGCCAAACTTGTAGATACTGGCAAAAGCGGGTATCTACATCTCCTATTTGATACCCCTTTCTTATCAACAGGGTTGATTCATAGATGACACCTTTGATAACAAAGCAGCTTTATATATAGACCACCAAAAACCATTATCGTCCGATGTTATTGCTCTCAAGCGTTATCTCATTGACTCGTATTGATCACCTCTTCGAATCCCAATGAATACGTGCTATCAATAACGACGCAAACTGATAACCCAATTCTCAGCATGGATCCTAATATGAATGCCAACACCGATAATAAAGACCCCATCGCCACACCAAACCATACACCGCAGCTACAAGCCTTTCGCGATATCGTAGAATCACGCCGTTCCGTGCGCCGTTTTACTGACACGCCTATCCCTGACGACGTACTGGCAGACTGTCTGCGTTTGGCCATGCTAGCACCAAACTCTAGCAACCTACAGCCGTGGGAGTTTTATGTTATCGATGATGCTGATAATCGTAAACGCGCCATCAAAAACTGTATGAACCAAAACGCGGCAAAAACATCGGCGCGCTTAATCGCTATCGTTGCTCGCACCGACATCTGGCATGAGCATGCTCAGCAAATATTGCGCGAATACCCTGATCAGCCAGTCCCTAAGAAAGTGAAAGACTACTACAACAAAGTCGTCACGCTGGACTTTTTGCGCGGCCCTGCCAATGTGATATCCGCTGCAAAATGGGGCGCAACGCAAGTGGTCAGACGCGTCAAAGGCCCTCTCAAATCGCCTTACTATACGTTTGAGGATACCAAAAACTGGGCAACCAATAACACCGCGCTTGCCGCTGAAAACCTAATGTTGGCACTACGTGCTCATGGTTTTGATAGCTGTCCTATGGGCGGCTTTGATGAGCCTGCCATGAAAGCGTTGCTCAATCTTAGCGACGACCATCATATCGTGATGATGATTGGCGCAGGCGAGCGTGCTGATAATGGCGTTTACAACACCCAATTCCGCTTTGATCAAAAACAGTTTGTGCATTACGTATAACGTACCGCTCACAGTGTTTCCTTAACTGCTCACAATGTTTTCTTAATTGCTATTTTGTTTATTACTCCCTTAACCAAGGATTGTCATGACTATCTCTCAAAACCCATCGTTTGATACCTTTCAAGGATTGTTCAACGAAGCTGAATTTGTCTATCGCCACTTAGGTTCGAACGAAACCAAGCAAGCTGACCTACTCAGCGCTGTTGGTTATAAAGATATGCAAAGCTTTATCAATGACACTGTGCCTGAGCCGGTACGTTTGCACAAAGAATTGGATTTGCCAGTAGCGATGAGTGAGCATGCGGCACTTGCCAAACTACGCACGATGGCAGATGACATCACTGTTAATAAAAGCTATATCGGTCAAGGCTACTCTCCGGTTCGTATGCCTGCCGTTATTCAGCGCAACGTCCTTGAAAATCCAGGCTGGTATACCGCTTATACCCCTTACCAAGCAGAAATCGCTCAAGGTCGTTTGGAGGCATTGCTGAACTTCCAACAAGTTTGTATCGATTTGACTGGTCTTGAGCTGGCTGGTGCGTCACTGCTTGATGAAGCGACGGCAGCGGCAGAAGCCATGGCGATGTCAAAGCGTGTAAGCAAAAGCAAGTCAACGCAGTACTTCGTCGATGAGCGCGTCTATCCACAAACGCTAGATGTCATCAATACTCGTGCGAAATACTTTGGTTGGGACGTGGTCGTGGGTGATTTTGAAACGGCCAAATCAGGCGACTATTTCGGTGCGCTATTCCAGTATGTTGGCGTAGAAGGCGACGTTAAAGACTTAACAGACGTCATCGCGGCCGTAAAAGAAAACAAGACTTACGTCAGTGTCGTCAGTGATATCATGAGCTTGGTGTTATTAAAATCACCAGCCGATATGGGTGCGGACGTAGCGCTAGGTAGCACACAGCGTTTCGGTATTCCAATGGGCTTTGGTGGCCCACATGCTGCTTACTTTGCATTCTCTGATAAAGCAAAACGCTCAGCACCTGGTCGTATCATTGGCGTATCTAAAGACGCACAGGGCAATACCGCATTACGTATGGCTCTACAAACACGTGAGCAGCATATCCGCCGCGAAAAAGCCAACTCAAACATCTGTACCTCACAAGTATTGCTCGCCAATCTCGCTGGTATGTATGCCGTCTATCATGGTCCAAGTGGCGTGAAGCGTATTGCGACTCGTATCCATGCGTTTGCCACCGCCTTTGCTGATGCCATCACAGCAGCGAATGACAGCAGCTTAAGTGTGGTACACGATCAATTCTTCGATACAGTCGTGGTTGATTGCGGCTCAGAGAAGCTAGCTACGCAAATCTTTAAAAATGCAGACAACGTTGGCTACAACTTATGGCGTCTAAGCGACACCAAATTGAGCGTTGCCTTTAGTGAAACTAGCGATCAGCAAGATTTCAAAATCTTGACTCAGTTATTCGTCAACAAGTCACATGATCTACCTGAAACCGCTCGCATCTCACTTGACAGCGCACACTTGCGTACAGATGACATTTTGACTCATCCAGTATTCAACTCGCATCATACCGAGCATGAAATGCTACGCTACCTAAAGTCGCTTGAAGATAAAGATCTAGCGATGAACCGCAGCATGATTTCACTAGGCAGCTGCACCATGAAGCTCAACGCCACCAGTGAGATGCTACCAATCACTTGGCCTGAGTTTGCCAATGTGCATCCATTCGCACCGCGTGACCAAGTCACAGGCTATATTGCGATGATTGATAGCTTACAAGATCAATTAAAAGCCATCACTGGTTTTGATGATGTCTCTATGCAGCCAAACTCTGGCGCTTCTGGTGAGTATGCTGGTCTGCTCGCGATTCGCCGTTATCATGAGTCATTGGGCGAAACCAATCGCGATGTGTGCCTCATTCCAATGTCAGCGCACGGTACCAACCCTGCCACGGCAATGATGATGGGTATGAAAGTCGTCGTGGTCAAAACCGATGAAAACGGCAACGTTGATATTGAGGATTTAACCGCCAAGTGTGAAGAGCACAGCGAGCGTTTGGGTGCCTTGATGATCACGTACCCATCAACTCATGGCGTGTTTGAAGAAGGGATTCGCCATATTTGTGATTTGACTCACAAGCATGGTGGTCAAGTCTATATGGATGGCGCCAACATGAATGCTCAGGTAGGCATGATGCAGCCTGCAGACGTTGGTGCCGATGTGCTACACATGAACCTGCACAAAACCTTCTGTATCCCGCATGGCGGCGGCGGTCCAGGTATGGGTCCTATCGGTATGAAGGCGCATTTGGCACCATTCATGGCAAACCATACGCTAAGCCCTGTGCATAACGCGCAAAAAGACTGCTCAGCGGTATCGGCTGCGCCTTATGGTTCAGCGAGCATCTTGCCAATCTCATGGATGTACATTGCCATGATGGGCCGTGATGGTCTGCTAAAAGCAACCGAGCTTGCCCTGCTAAACGCTAACTATGTAGCCGCCCAGCTAAAAGACCACTACCCTGTATTATATACAGGTAAAAATGGCCGCGTGGCTCACGAATGTATCATCGATATTCGTCCGTTAAAAGAAGAAACTGGCATCACTGAAAGCGATATTGCTAAGCGCTTGATGGATTACGGTTTTCACTCACCAACGATGAGCTTCCCAGTCGCAGGCACGCTGATGATTGAGCCCACAGAGTCTGAGTCTGTCGAGGAGTTGGATCGTTTTATCAGTGCGCTGAAATCTATCAAAGCTGAAGCGATGAAAGCAAAAGCGGGCGAAGACAACTGGACGCTAGAAGATAACCCATTGGTCAATGCACCGCATACCGCCGCTATGATTACTAATGAAGAATGGACGCATCCATACAGCCGTGAGACTGCTGCGTTCCCACTGCCTTACATCCGTGCAAACAAGTTCTGGCCAAGTGTGGCGCGCGTCGATGATGCGTACGGTGACAAGAACCTTATGTGTTCTTGCCCAAGTATCGAAAACTATATGTAATGATCATTTTCGATAACTGCTCGTTTATTTTATAAAAAACCGCCAAATCAGTCGCTGATTTGGCGGTTTTGTTTTATGCATGCATTGTTAAATTTTGACACTATCAATGAGACTTAACCGCCCAACCATCCTTTATTCAAGCCACAGTCTATCCAGTTCACTTTTATCTGATCTGTAATATTAGCATTGGGATAAGTAAACGCCGCACCACCAAGATAAAGCGCATCGCCGACCTTATAGGACTTACCTTCAAATAACATAATCTCTTTATCCGCCTCCCACGAAAAGAAAGTATTCGCTAATACTAATAAAAGAGTATTGTCCTGTGTCATTACTTCTTCATTATCTCTAGTTAAAGCAAGATAGTTATTAATAACTGTCAAATATCCCGCTGTCATCGCTGTAAATCGACCATCATATTTAGTTGGGGACCAAGTAGCAATTTGTAGAGGTGTCTTAGCTGGTATAGGTTCGCTTACTACTATCATTTCTGGCATCTCCACCTTAACAATTAGTGCTCTATCTACTCTATATAGTCAATCCTAAATAAAACAGATACATTATATATCAAGGTGGAACTGGTCTAAATTCTCCTTTCGTGCTGTGCCTACGCTGCTCGATGCTGCGTAAAATTTATCCCAGTCCCACTGTATCGTTTTTATACTGAATTCACTATAAGTAGTACAACCTGACAGCGAAAAAATAGCTAATATTGAAATTAAAAATTTAGATAATTTGACAACCCTTACCCCTAAAGCGCTAATATAAGATGTCTGTCTATCCGCTCATTTTTATAAACAAGCGTCGATAAAAAAATCTTATAATGCTACTCATTTGGATATTGTTATGCAACAAAAAGACATGGCACAAAAAGCGCCTAAACGAAAAAACCTTGTGATTTTGATACATGGTTTGCATCAAACGACTTGGATGATGCGTCCATTAGCGAAGCGTTTACAAGCGCAAGGTTTTGCCACCCATCAATACAGCTATCGCAGCATGCGCGACGGTATCAAAACCAACAGCCAGCGACTACATGAGTGGCTGAGTGCCAACCACAACCCTGATCAGCCAATAGATTTGGTCGGTCATAGCTTGGGTGGATTGATTATTCGTGATTTTTTGGCCAATTATCCCAAGTGGCAAATTGGGCGCTGCGTCACGCTGGGCACGCCGCATGTGGGAAGTGTTTGCGCGGATTACGTATGGCGTTTGAGCCCTTTAATTGTAGGACGATCTTATGCTGATGCGCTCGATGGTACAGCGACGTCCTGTCCTGAACATATTCATATAGGCGTGATTGCAGGCGATAAACCGCGCGGCTTAGGACAACCTTTTTTGCAATATCATAATCGCAAACTGAATAAAGAAAGCGAATCAGCAGCCACAGAAAACTGTGCTCATGATGGTACAGTTTACGTCAGCGAAACACGTCTTGACTGCGCCAACGACCATATCGTACTGCCTGTGACCCATACAGGCATGCTGGTCGATAAAGAAGTGGCTCGGCAAGTGATTTACTTTTTAGAAAATGGTGAGTTTGAACGCTAGGGCATATTTTTAATACCTAAAATGCTCTAGATGACAGCGAATAATGGAATAGATATGACCGAGCAAAAGTATAAGCAAGATTGTCAAAACGGCCATTTATCGATAGAGAGAAAATTGATGCTGCCATTGATTGATTTAAAAAAAATTGATTTAAAAAACAAGCAATGTGAAATTAGGCATCAATTTTTTGAGTTGGCTGTATTTGCTATCTAATACCCATCCCTTGCTGCAATTCAGTTTTATGCTTGCTGATCACTGGAATCAACGTCTGGACGACCCAGTCATTGCGCCAACCTTTGAGACCTTGTGGCAGTTCGCTGAGATTTTTATCAAGAGCAATCACTTCATACAACTGTCCTAGCCATTTTTTGCGCATTAAAACGCTGCTAGGCATGCCGATAGCCTTAGCGTGATCATCAATCGCTTGCTGCACTGCTTTTGACAGGATTTTGTTTTTTGAGCGATATGGCGGCACAAGACAAGCTGGATGCTCGGCAGGTGGTAGGTTTTTGGCGTTTCTTATTATCTTAAGCAGCTCTTCACCATAGAGACGCAGCATACTACGGTGCATCGTCGTTTTGTGCGCCAGCTCACGCATGCTGTTTGGTTTTTCAGTGACGATCTCGCGTACCGCTTGCTTTTTGATGATAAACGTACGCGGCTGATTGGTCGCACGTGCCAGCTCTTCTCGCCACGTCGCAATCCCTTTGAGTATCGCCATTTGCTGTGAGTTATAGCGATAATCTGCCATCGTCAGATACATCGCTTCATCTTCGACGTGCTGCAAGTCATACAAATCACTGGCGTAGAGCTGACAATCCGCCCAGACGTAATCGTATAGGCCTTGTGCCTTAAGCGCATGTTCGATACTGAGATACAGCGCTGGCAAATAACGCACATCATCGATGGCATATTGCTCTTGCTCGTCTGTCAACGGGCGCTGGAGCCAATCAGACTGACTGTGCTCTTTATCGATATGCATATCTAGCTGATCTGCCAATGCCTGCTGATAGCCCATTTGTAATTGACCGGTTAAATAAGACAACGCAATTTGCGTATCAAAAATATTGGTCAATGGTGGACAACCAGATAGCAGATAAAAAATGCCTAAATCTTCGCCGCAAGCATGCCAGATGGCCACATCGACTTGGCGCAAGGCCTCCCACAGCTCAGACAGTTGCAACTCAGGCGCATCTAGTAAATACACGTGATTACCCGTATTTAACTGTACGAGTGCCAAACGCGGATAGTAAGTGTCGCGTTTGATAAACTCAGTATCTAGTGCGACGCGGCCACAAGTTGCCAAGGCATTGATCACCTCAGCCAATTGGTGCTGCTCACGCACCCATGTGACATCAACAGCATCAGCGACATCCAACAGTGCATCGATATCAATTGCATCAACATCCAGTGCATCATCATTTGATTCCGAAGGTGTCGCCACTGATGTCATCTCAGTATTAGCTGCTTTTTGTGATGAGTTATCAGTAATCTCAGAAGGGTTTGATTTGACTGAAGCGTTTGAAACGTTGTTGGACACGGGCAGATACCTGCATAAATAGGAGAAAATAAAACGCGATACTGCGTCTTAATAAAATGAAAAAGGAGAACAATAATAAAGCAATTATAACAATTTCACGAAATGAAATGGGTAAGACTTTGATGTCAGCAAAACCTTATAAAAAAGAGCGGTTTTGCATGGCTTGACCCAGCGTCATACTATCTAGATACTCAAGCTCGCCGCCCATCGGTATCCCTTGTGCCAAACGTGTGACTTTATTGACATGACGACTGACGGCCTCGCTAATAAAATGTGCGGTGGTCTGGCCTTCAACCGTCGTACCTGTTGCCAGTATAATCTCTTCAACAGGCTCTTGTTTGACTCGCCATACCAGCTGATCAATATTTAAGTCATCTGCACTGATTCCATCAATCGGGGATAAGTGTCCGCCAAGCACAAAATAGCGACCACGATACCCTGCCGTTTGCTCGATTGCCATCACATCTGCTGCTGTCTCGACCACACACAGCAGCCCATCATCACGTCTAGGGTCTTGGCATAGAGGACACACCGCTTCATCACTAAAGCTATGACAGCGCTGACATTCAACGATATCGCGCATGGCTTCATCTAGTGCTTGGGCAAGCGCCATGCCTTGCGGACGTTTTTTACTAAGCAAATGTAGCGCCATTCGTTGGGCACTTTTTTGACCGACGCCTGGCAATATACGCAGCTGTTTGACCAGCTGATCAAATTTGGCTGTAAGCAAAGTGGCTTTCCTTTAGTTGACTTTATTTAACTAAATTTATAAATCGTAGCTATAAAAATGGGGTCGTATCGTGCCGATAACAACCCCATTTTTGTGTTCAGTCTAAAGTATTTAATGCTTAGAACATACCTTGCATACCTGGTGGCAGACCCATACCTGAGGTCGCGCCAGCCATGGTTTCTTCGTATAGCTCATCCGCTTGACGCACCGCATCATTGATAGCGGCAGCGATAAGATCTTCGATCATATCTGGCTCATCTTCTAGCAGACTTGGATCGATGGTCAAACGCTTGACCACATGGCGACCAGTCATGGTGACTTTAACCAGACCACTGCCCGCTTCTGCTTGAACTTCTTTGTTCGCAAGCTCTTTCTTAGCATTTTCAACGTTTGCTTCTACTTTCTTTTGCATCGTTTGTGCTTGTTGCATCAATGCTTGAATGTTCATAGCTGCCTCTTTGTCTTATAATAATAAATGGGATACTTTAAAGTGTAAAATAAAATACTGACGGCATTATACCGCTATCTTTACAAACTGTCTAAACCACGCGCCAAATCTTTGATAATATCTTCGACATCTTCCAAACCGACTGATAGACGAATCAGACCGTCTTTCACGCCAGCTTCAGCACGCGCCTCAGGGGTTAGGCGAAAATGCGTGGTCGTCGCAGGATGCGTAATCGTGGTTTTTGCATCGCCCAAGTTGTTGGTGATAGAGACCATTTGAGTCGAGTCAATCACATGCCAAGCCGCTTCTTTCGTATCGCGGCTGTCAGATGCTTCGACTTCAAAACCCATGATAGCACCGTAACCGTCTTTCATATGATGCTGGCGTGTGGCGAGCTCATGTGCAGGATGGTCACTTAGGCCGGAGAAATGTACGGTACTGACATTAGGATGATTGACCAAAAATTCTGCGACTTGATTGGCATTGTTACAATGCGCTTGCATTCGGAGTTTTAGCGTTTCAAGCCCCTTGGTAAATACCCAAGCATTAAACGGGCTCATGCTGATACCGCCTGAGCGCACTACGGTAAACGCTTCTTGCATGAGTTTGTCACTACCAACCAACGCCCCGCCAAGTACTCGGCCCTGACCGTCTAAGTACTTGGTCGCAGAGTGAATAACGACATCGGCACCCAAATCTAGAGGGCGCTGCAATGCTGGCGTGGCAAAGCAGTTATCAACGACCAGTAGTATGTCATTGGCTTTGCAAAGCGTGCTCAAATAACCGATATCGCAAATCTGCGCCAGTGGATTACTTGGGCTTTCACAATAGATCACTTTGGTGTTTGGTTGAACGGCATTGGCCCATGCCTCATTGTCAAAGCAATCAACATAGCTAACTTCAACGCCAAACTTGGCCATATAGTTATTAAACAGCCCAATAGACGAGCCAAATAACTGATTGGCAGCGAGCAGATGGTCACCCGCTTTTAGATATGCCAAGCACATGGTCAGGATTGCACCCATACCAGAGGCCGTTGCAACCGCACGTTCACCGTTTTCTAGCGCGGCGAGACGACGCTCAAAAGTACGGACGCTTGGGTTGGTATGACGAGAGTAAACGTTTCCTGTCTTTGTACCGTCAAAATGTGCCGCAGCATCAGCGGCTGATTGATAAACATAAGAGCTGGTCGTAAAAATCGGCTCTGAATGCTCGCCCTCATCGGTACGATGCTGACCTGCGCGCACGGCGATAGTTTGCATACCGTAATCTAATCCTAAATCTAAGGCATCGTTACGCCAGTTTGGATCTAACCCATCGTTTGAGTTTTTTTGGTTCAAATTATTCTCATCTTTCGTTTGCGACTGACTCATAGACGTTCCGTTGCTTTGTTTTGGTTGGTATAAAAGGACTGCTTATTTTTTTGATTATTAAGCAAATTCATCAGCGTTATCATAACATGCCGACTTATTCCACACATCTGGTTTCAGATAACTTCTAATTATTAATTTTGCCTATTAAAATAACTGGATGTTCAATATGACAGCCATTATGCAGACTTAACCGCTTAACCGACAATAAATCACGATAAACTCAATCGTCAAACCTAACAAAAATAACGTATTTATAATAGGCAGATATGCTAACAGCTGCTAAGCTTAGCGACGATTTGAATTTTGGCGTTGGTGATATTTTTATAGACCGTCCAATCAATGCTATCATCCTTAAAAATAGATGAACAATTTCAGTAAATTACTTATCCATGCATTTTATTTATCAGTATATTTAGGCTCATCAAGGTAAATTCGTTATGTCGATGTTCAGTATAGAACCAAGCAGCTTATCGTTGAGTCTGACACTTGGGCTGACTTTAGGTCTGAGCGCTTGCCAGAGCCTACCCAAACAGCCACATCTACCTGAGAGCCAAGCGTTATCAGCGCGAGTCAATGCTTTATACCAACAAGAAGACAGCCCAAAGATTGAGCAAAATACAGCGACTACAACCAACAATACTGATCTAGTGACCGCCATCACAGCACAAAATGAGATTCATCCTGATCTGTCAGGCTATCATCCGATCGTCACTGGGGCAAATGCGTTTGCCGCCCGTAGTATCTTAACAGGTATGGCCACGCGCAATATCGATGCGCAGTATTATATTTGGCATAATGATCAGGCTGGCCAACTGCTATTAAAAGACTTGTGGGAAGCGGCTGAGCGCGGTGTGATCGTGCGTTTGTTGTTGGATGATTTTAATAACAGTGCAAAGTTTGATCAGCACCTATTACGTTTTGCGAGCCACCCTAATATCGCGGTGCGTATCATCAACCCATTAATGCACCGTAAGTTTTCAACATTGAACTACGTCACAGGTTTGCCGCGTATCAATCGCCGTATGCACAATAAAAGCATGACGTTTGATAAACAGATTACCGTTATCGGCGGACGTAATATCGGTAATGAGTACATGAGTAACGATCAAAGCAGCCAGTTTGCGGATTTGGATGTTTTACTGATTGGTAAAGTCGTCGCAGACATTGATAATAGCTTTGCCAGTTACTGGTCATCGCCACTGTCGTTTGACATCGAAACTTTAGCCAAGTTCGACGATGACGTCACGCCTGATTTTTTGAAGGCATTAGACAAGCTGGGTATAGATGAGGAAAATAACGAAGGCAGTAGCTTGACGGTTTATAAAGCCGCCATCAAAGACTCGACGATAGACACTGATCTGATCAACAAGCGTGTACCATTTCGTTGGACAGACATGCAGTTTTTGAGTGACGATGTTGGCAAGCTGTCCAAAAGCGTCTCATCTGAGACCAACTTGGTGCATCAACTGCGTACGTTACTCGGTAGCCCAACCAAAAAACTGACCATCATCTCGTCTTATTTTGTCCCGACCAAAGATGGGGTCGATACTTTGGTGAAGCTCGCCAAATCTGGCGTTGATATCAAAATATTAACCAACTCATTTGATGCGACCGACGTGACCGCTGTTCATTCTGGTTATAGTCAATGGCGCCCTAGCCTGCTGCGGTCAGGCGTAAAAATATACGAGCTAAAATCAACGGCAGCTGAAGAAAAACGTGACAATAAACTCTGGCGTGCACGCAGTCAGTCATCAACCAGCCTACATGCAAAAACGTTTGCGGTAGACGACTATCAAGTGTTTATCGGTTCCTACAACGTTGACCCTCGCTCTGCCAATATCAATACTGAGATGGGCGTCATCATCAATGATGATGAGTTGGCAAGACAGCTGCATGGGGCGCTGAGTGATGATTTACTAAACCAAGCTTATGAAGTTAAGCTGCTAGACAACGGTAGCTTGGAGTGGCACACCATGGAAGATGGCAAAGAAGTCGTTTACGAGTCAGAGCCACGGGTCGATATGAGTGATCATATCTGGCTTACTATTATGTCTTGGTTACCCATTGACTGGCTACTGTAATATGTAAACTCTTTTCTAAATAGTCCCTAAAATTGCAGGATGTGCAGTTTTGCTTTTGTTAAAAGCCAAATCCTGTAATCAAAGTTCTTATTACAATACACAAAATTACTGTTCCGGCGAATCATTGTTTATATACTTTGATTTGCCGGTTTTTATCATGGCCGATTATCTAAACGATGATCGTCTTAATGACCACTTTACTCCGTGGATGCGTGATCTATTATGCCGACTCGTTCTCAATACGCCCTGATGTCTAAAAAAGACAAAAATACAGTCATATTCGTAAGCTTTGTCAGCGCTGTAATCTTTTTTGATTTCTTGATTTATTTGTACATTGCAGACATTGTCTCAGCTGCTATTTTCCCCGCTAATAACGATCCTACGGTTGCTAAGCTGCAAGGAATGGGGCTGTTTGTCATTGGTTACTTGGCTCGGCCATTTGGTGGTATTGTGTTCGGGCGTTATGGTGATCTCAAAGGTCGAAAGCCGACCTTTTTCCTGAGCATAATCGTTACGGCAGGTAGCTTGCTCGCAATGGCGTGTCTGCCTACTTATGCGCAGTGGGGTGCGCTTGCACCTGCGTTATTCATATTGCTGAGAATCATACAAGGTATGGCATTTGGTCTTTACACACCGCTATCTTGGGTATTTGTGGCGGAGCATGTCCCTCGGCAGTATTTGTCAGTGGCTTGTAGCTACGTTACGGCTAGCTTTTTGGTAGGTGTACTGTTCTCTAATGCGTTTTTTCTGTGGCTGACTGACTTTATGACCACCGTACAGCTGACTGATTATGGCTGGCGTTTGCCGTTTTTTGTTGGCGCCTTACTAACCTGTCTGCCATTGTTGGTATGGCGATTGGTTAAAGAGACTCCGTTTTTCTTGGCGTTAGATAAGCCAAAAACTGGTAAGAATCTAGGTAGACCATTTACGGTATTATTCAAGCGCTGCAAACATTCTATCTTTGTCAGTATGGTACTGACTATAGTGATATCTAGTATCACCTCTGTCATTGTCCTACTACTGCCAGAACTAATAGAAATCAACTTTACTTTAGACAGTGATTTGTTTAGCTTTTCTCATAGCTTGGGCATCGTATTTATGGTTCTTGGCTGTGTCTTTTATGGCATGATCTCGACCCATGAGAACTTTGGTAAAATTTTGGTCATTGGTTCTGTTTTACTTATCGCTCAAACACTGGCGTTCTTTTATCATCTGCAGGCGGGTGGCGACTATATCTTAATCATGTATGCATTGCTAGGGTTCTGTGCCGGTATCATGGGCATGATCCCTGCCATTTTAGTGCAGCTATTTCCGACCAATGTACGTCTCACCGGCATTTCTTTTTGTTATAATATTACCTACGGTATCGTGGGTGTGCTGATACCCTTTGGTCTTGGTTACGCCACGACACTCATCAGTTTCTCGCCAGCGCTATATATTGCCTTTGTGGGCTCTATCGGTATTATTATGGGGCTTTATTTCTATAATTTGCCTGAATTCAAAAAGATTGATCATGTTATTTTATAAATAATAGATCAGTCACTAATTCGAACGATGTTTAAAACTAAGGTGCAATGAGATATCTCATTGCACCTTATCCATTTGTTTAAGACACAGATATTAAGGCTTGATAACCATGGTTGATATGACCAACAAACGCCTCTCCGTTGCGCCAATGATTGATTGGACAACGACAGACTATCGTTACTTTGCGCGACTATTTAACCCGCACACGTACCTGTATACCGAAATGATTAGCACCGGTGCATTGATACACGGTAACCGCGCACGTCACCTACGCTTTGACACACTTGAGCATCCACTGGTATTGCAGCTTGGCGGAGCAGATATCAGTGAGATGACACAATGCGCCGAATTTGCTCAGCAATACGGCTATGATGAAGTCAATATCAATGTTGGTTGCCCTTCTGATCGTGTGCAACACAACAAGATAGGCGCCTGTCTAATGGCAGAGCCAAAAACGGTGGCTGACTTGGTCAAGCACATGCAAGCTGCAGTCGATATCCCCGTGACGGTCAAACACCGTATCGGTATCGATGATTTTGACAGTTACGAGTTTATGGTGGATTTTGTGCAGACCGTTGCGGCGGCTGGCTGTACGCGTTTTATCGTTCATGCACGTACCGCGTGGCTACAAGGGCTGAGTCCTAAGCAAAACCGCGAGATACCACCGCTACGCTACGAGGATGTCTATCGTCTAAAACAAGACTTTCCTGAGCTTGATATTGAGATCAATGGCGGTATTGATACCATTGAAGACATAAAAATGCATTTGCAACATATCGATGGCGTGATGATTGGTCGGGCGTTTTATCACAACCCGTATCTATTAGCAGAGGCCAATAGCTTATGGAACGAGGCAGCACCCGAAACAATACCTAAGCGCTCAGAGATTTTAGAGCAGCTCTACCCTTATCTACAAGAACAAATCGCCAAAGGCGAAGCACTACCCACGATGACACGGCATTATCTAGGATTGTTTCAAGGATTGATGGGTGCACGCAAATGGCGGCAAGCATTGAGCGGCAAACCTCAGCTCACGCTCGATGACATTAAACGAGCAGCCGATGAAGTATTATTGTTAAATCCTGACGCATAGCTAAATGCTGATATAACTGGCTTGATAGAATTCACATGCTAGCCATTGTCGTGGCTAGCATGTTATCTACGCCGCTTGCGCAAGATACTGCCACATTGCTGCGCCATTATTAACGATATGTAGTACGATTGGCAGTAATAGCGACCCTGACTTGATACGTGCATAACAAAATATGAATGCCAAAACCACAATAGTACTGATTTCATAAATGCCATACTGCACATGGATAGTGGCAAATATCAAACTGGTCACGATACTTGCTACTATCGCACCGTGCTGCACAGAGTATGACGGTGCGGTGAACTGCTCTTTGATGGCTGACCATAATATGCCACGAAAGATCACTTCTTCGTAAATAGGTGCAACGACGACCATTGCAAAGACCAGCAGCCACACTGAACTAACAGACTGATATAGAGGGTCGACAAATACCAGCGGCGTCATATCCAGCATATAAGTCAGCGCCTGACTGACTATCATAAATATCAACAGCAATCCTAGCATGCCCATACCTACCGTAAATGAAAACGGCTTTAATGCTAAATACTGTCGCCATTCCCCGCCTTTTATACGAATAATGAGAACACTGGTTGTCATCAGCAGCACACAGCCTATGAGTATTGATAAGCTCACGACTGTTCCATCGTTACTGCCAAAAAAGAAGATATCGCCCATCGAAGCATTTTTGGTCGCAGGTAATACCAGCTTGCCAGCGATATAGACGCCTACCAATTGACTGATAAAAAACGCAAGCACCATCCCTACCGTCAGCATAAATGTACCAACGCGTGAAAATAATGGCGGACGCTCAGACGAGGTTGCGATATCCGGTAAAGCTGTCACGTTTTTTGGCATATATATGTCACTTAAAAAATACGCTGTCAGCTTGTATTAGACACAAGCCTACATAACGATACGTTGCTTTTATTTTGATAGTTGCCGCTTAATCAGTTCTAGTACCTGCTGCGATACAGACTCTGGGTGCTCAAGTGGGAACATATGCCCCCCTTCATGAGTCTCATAAGGTATGCCCAAGCGCGACTTTATCTGTTGGGGAAACCGACGTTTCAAAAAGATACTGTCTTGACCGATAATCAAGGTAACAGGCACTTTGGGGCCACGATTGGGCGTCAGCCAATACCAAGAAGGATTGGTACGAAACACTTCTACTTCATTAGCTTTAGGAATGGCCAGTGTCACTTTACCATCCGCGCGCTCATGCAAGCCATGATCGATATAGCCTTGGAAGCTGCGCTCATCAAAGTTTTTGAAAAATCCTTTGTGCCGCATTTTTTCGTACGCATCTGCTCGGCTGTCCCACACATCACGGCGATGCTTAGAGATACCCGCTGGTGACAATTTATCCATCAAACGCTTACTCGTAAGAGGCAATTTATCTACTGTCTTTGCCAAATGCCATAACAAGCTAACTTTGCCATAAATCCAAGGCGGATCCATGAGCACTGCTTGAGCAAACAGCTTAGGCTCACGGTACACTGCTTGCAAGGTACACATGGCGCCAAGTGAATGACCCACGCCCACCACCTGACTGACGCTATGCTTCTCACAGGCAGTTTTTACGCTATCGATCACCTGCTGCGTCAGACTGCGCCAATGATTATCCACGGGATAATCCGGCGTGTCACCCAACATGGCAATATATTCAATCGTAAAAAATGCGGACAATCCTGCAAAAAACGGCTCATAGACAGCACTTGGCATGCCATTGGCATGGGCAAAATGTAGCACAGGCTTTTTTGTTATCTTGGAGACAGGTAGCGCAGCAAAGGTCTGCAAATTGATTTCATCACTCATAACAGGCTCTCGTGGGATGGTTTATATATTATTTTTCTCTGCACACGACAAAAAAATCATCCCCACCCGATTTTCATAGGTTTAGGGGTTAAAAAGCTAACTAACTGTCGAAATACAGTCTTATCATTGTTAAAGAACACCAAGTGAAGGCCCTCAATCAACA
>Ga0207918_100017_pt1 | contig 63773 bp, 54 predicted proteins | sample DeeseametaMP0440_FD_184211 | JGI IMG/M metagenome (GOLD analysis project Ga0207918, IMG submission 184211) | Marine microbial communities from the Deep Atlantic Ocean - MP0440 (SPAdes) | ecosystem: Environmental > Aquatic > Marine > Oceanic | place: East of Rio de Janeiro, Brazil, South Atlantic... | reverse complement strand
GGATTAGGGTTTGTTTGCACCAGTTGTAGAATATGCTGCTGTTAATGTTGTGCTTAAAGTAATCTAGTGCAAACAGCATCTTTTCATAGAGAGCACCGATAACGTTGGTTCGCTTTTTACCTTGCCAATTGTAGCTATCAATACAAGGTGTACCAATTAATGTGTACCCATGAGAGCGAATAGTCTCGTACTCAAAGCCGCTTTCATCCATGTAAACAATGGGATAGCCTTGTTGTTTAAAGATATCAAGCTTACTGTGATATATCGCTCTTTTAATCGGACAGGCTTTTGGATGTTCTAAGGTCTTTTTTTTGACTGATACCAAGCCGTTTTAGGGCATGATGAATGCCTGTTTTACTACAGTTCAAACGACGTGCTCGCTCATACTGGTAATCGTCGGGATGTTCTTTGACATCATTAAGTAGCACGTCATCTGGTATTTTATAGGGTTTGGTTTGCCTGGTTGTTTTGCTATGAATACGCCGCTTCCAGTTCTGTATGGTGGTTGGGCTCAGATTATAAAACTCAGCCGCCTCGGCAAAGGTCATACCCTCGTCTAAGCTTTTTAGTACTTGCATACGAAAATCTAGTGAGTAAGTCATGGTCTTTATAATAACAATTGAATTTGATAATTAGTTTATAACACTTTTAGGTGGAATTGACTATAGTTTGGTGATTCATTATAAAACCACTATTTGAACCTTATAGTGGATTGTATACTTCTGAATTTTAGCTTAGGAAAGAACCTATGACTACATCAACCGTTCAATACCAAGGCGACTTGCGCACTACCGCTATTCATTTGCAATCAAACAATGAAATTATTACCGATGCACCGACTGACAATCAAGGCAAGGGCGAAGCGTTTTCACCGACTGATTTGCTAGCCACCAGTTTGGCCAGTTGTATGTTGACCATTATTGGTATCAAAGCCCGTGACATGGAGATTGACCTTGCAGGCACCACAGCTGAAGTGACCAAAGTCATGGCCGCTGATCCAAGACGCGTGAGCGAGATCCATATCATCGTGACCTTTAATAAGGAGCTTGATGATAGAACGCAAACGATCTTTTATAACACCGCATTGACTTGTCCAGTCGCCAACAGCCTCCACCCTGATATCACGCAGAACTTAACGTTCCGTATTGCTCGTGGCCTTTAATGCCATGGCAAAAACGTTATTGATTGTCGCTCATGCGCCGTCACCCAATACTGAGAAGTTGGCGCAAGCGGCGTATGGTGGTGCCAATCATCCTGATCTAGATATCACTGTCATTTTGAAGTCGCCGCAGGACACGCAGCCTGAAGATGTGTTGGCTGCTGATGCTTTGCTATTAGGCACGACTGAAAATCTGGCATATATGGCAGGGCTGACCAAAGACTTCTTTGATCGCTGTTATTATCCTGTGCTAGAAGAAAAGCAAGGCATGCCATTTGCACTATATATACGTGCAGGGCATGATGGTACGGGTACCAAGCTTGCAATAAAGACGATCACGACGGGGCTGCGTTGGTCGTGGATTCAAGAGGCAATGATACTACAAGGTGAGTGGCAAGACAGCTTTGCTGACCAAGTAAAAGAGCTTGCCATGACGTTAGCCGCTGGCGTTGAAGCGGGTATTTACTAGTAGTATATTTTGCCAATAATTCGCGAAAGATACTGCAAAGGTAACGGGCAGTCTGAGGAGAGTATCCATGCAAATCGATCATCTAAACAGCCAATTGGATATCGACGCGTTGCCATTCTCTCAAGCGTGCGAGAACAATAAGCAGCCTATCCTAGAAGTATTGCAAAACGAGCTACAAGAGCATACTCATGTCTTAGAAATCGGCTCTGGAACGGGTCAGCATAGTGTTTACTTTGCTCCTCGTTTACCTAAGATACAGTGGCAAACCAGCGATGTCACGAGCAATCATCGTCATATAGCGGCTTGGTATCATGCTTATCCTGCGCCCAATCTATCTCTACCATTAACGTTTGATTTGGCTTACGATTCTGTACCTATTAATAGTCAGTCAGTAAATAGCAATATAGCCAAGCCCTATGATGCGATATTTACGGCAAATACGCTACATATCATCAGTTGGGCGTTGGTCGAAAAATTATTTGCACTGGCTGGTGATGCGTTACCTGTGGATGGTAAGCTGATTGTCTATGGCCCATTTAACGAACATGGTAACTATACCAGTGCGGGCAACCAGCGATTTGATGCGATGTTAAGGCAAGGTAATTCTGACAGTGGTATCCGTCATAAAGAAGACATTGTAAATTTAGCAAATATGCATCATCTAACGCTTAGCAGAACGTACGCGATGCCTGCCAATAATCAGCTGTTGGTCTTTCAGAAGTATTAAATGATTAGAACGTCAAAAAAAGACACCTCACTGATGATTCGTTGAGGTGTCTTTTTTTTGCATTGCTTATATGGTGACTGATATTTTTATACGATTAGATTATTTATACTCATCTGCTAAGAAGTCCAAATAACGTTTCCAAGAGCGCTCATCGGCGCGTGCATCATATCTGTCACTGCCAAATACGCTAAAGGCATGTGGTGCGCCGCTGTAAGTGACCATTTCATGAGGAACTTTTGCCGCTTCTAGCGTTTTGCCCAGAGTCGCAAAGCTCTCTAGAGAGACAGACTGGTCAGCTGAGCCGTGGAACACCAATATCTCGCCAGTGGTCTTGTCATAACTTTGACCGGTCGGAGTATCAAAGGCACCATGGAAGGGGACAAAGGCTTTTTGCGGGAAGCCTGAACGTGCTAACTCTAATGCAACCGTACCACCGAAACAATATCCCATGGTCGTGCCGTTGCGCACATCATTGCCCTCCAGTCGTCCAGCATTTAACGCACCTTGTAGTATGCGGCGCATTTTGTTGCGATCGTCATACAATTCGCCTGTTAAACGCTTATTTTCTTCGATAGAGGTGGGACGAATACCTTGTCCAAACATATCTGCGGCCAGTACGTTGTAACCTTCATTCGCTAGCATATCAGCGCGTTTGCGTTCATAGTCGGTGAGACCATCCCAGTCATGAATCAACAAGATAAAAGGAGCATAGGGCTTATTTGCTTTAGCGTAATAGCCCTCGTATGCTTGGTTATCCACCGTATAAGTGACGTTCTTGGTCGTGATAGCGGCAGCGGTTTGGCTGATGGTCAATGCCAGGAGCCCCATTGATGCACCCGCCAATAATGAGCGGTAAGGTTTTTTGGACGAGAAATTCGAAGTTGGTAACATAGTCGATAGCCTTATAGTTATATAAAAAAGAGATAAATATATGGCTAAAAACCATGCCAATGTTATTTATCGATGATCTCTAGTACGCCATAAAGCATACCTTAAAGAATAACTAAATTACAAGATTGGGTTGTTAACGTTTAGGCTGGCTCAAAAGCCGTCAAGCGGTTGAGTGACTGCGCACGTAAACTTTAACCAAACATCAACAAGTTTCACTATGTACGTAACTATAAGCGACTTAGTTTTTGGATAAGATAAGCCGTATGCCTTTTATTCCTTTATCTTTTTTAATAATTGGTCATGCAGCAGCACAGACAAATAATCGACAGATGAAGTCAGTATTATCCCAAAGGATACAACACCTGTGTAAGCACATTTTTAATGGTCTTGGAAGAGACTATTTTACTCATTAGCTAGGATGTTTTATGAATAATAATATCGATCATACCGACCCAGCAAAAGACATGAATACTAAACGCGGCAATGGGGGCGAAACCCATCAGCGCGCAGACGATGACACCAAAGTATTGACCACCCAACAAGGCGTGGCTATCAGCGACAATCAAAACTCATTAAAAGCAGGCGCACGTGGTCCTACGCTATTAGAAGATTTTGTACTACGTGAAAAGATCAACCACTTTGACCATGAGCGTATTCCTGAGCGTATTGTCCATGCGCGTGGTAGTGCGGCACACGGTTATTTTGAGCTGACCGAATCATTAGAAGAGTATACAACGGCCAAAATTTTGACTGAGACTGGTAAACAAACACCACTTTTTACCCGTTTTTCGACCGTTGCCGGTAATAAAGGCTCAAAAGATACGCCGCGTGATGTCCGCGGCTTTGCGGTAAAGATTTATACCGAAGAAGGTAATTGGGATTTAGTCGGTAATAATATGCCGATCTTCTTTATTCAAGATGCCATTAAGTTTCCTGATCTCATTCATGCAGTCAAGCCGGAGCCGGATCGCGGGTTTCCGCAAGCGGCCTCTGCACACGATACCTTTTGGGACTTTGTCTCGCTAAGCCCAGAGACGATGCATAACCTGATTTGGCTGATGAGTGATCGTGCATTGCCGCGTAGCTTTAGCATGATGGAAGGTTTTGGTATTCATACCTACCGTTTGCTCAACAAAGAAGGTAAGAGTACTTTCTTCCGTTATCATTGGAAACCAGTAGCAGGTGTACAGTCGCTTATTTGGGATGAAGCTGTAAAAATATCTGGTGCTGACCCTGATTATAACCGCCGTGACATGTATGAAGCGATTGAAAATGGTATGTATTTTGAGTGGGAGCTTGGTGTACAGCTCTTTACCGAAGAAGAGGCCAATGAGTTTCCATTTGACCACTTAGATGCCACTAAGCTGATTCCAGAAGAGCTAGTGCCAGTTAAAATCATCGGTAAAATGGTACTAAACCGTAACCCAGATAATTTCTTTGCAGAAACTGAGCAGGTAGCCTTCTGTCCATCGCATATACCACCTGGTATCGACTTTAGTAACGATCCCTTACTGCAAGGCCGTCTATTTAGTTACTTAGATACTCAGTTGTCACGATTGGGCTCACCAAACTTTGTTCAGATTCCTATCAATGCGCCTAAATGTCCGTTTGCAAATAACCAGCAAGACGGTCATATGCAAATGCAAGTGCCTAAGACTCGTGTGCTTTATGAGCCTCAAAGTCTAGATCTAGACCGTCCACGTGAAAGTCCTCAAAAAGGTTTTAACTCGTTTCATGAAAAACTGGACGATGGCGTAAAAGGTCGTATCCGTGCTGAGAGCTTCGCTGATCACTATAGTCAGCCACGTATGTTCTATCGTAGCCAAACCCCTGCTGAACAAGCACACATTGCATCAGCCTACGCGTTTGAGCTGGGTAAAGTAGATACTGCGCATGTTCGTACTCGCGTGCTCAGTCACCTTATCAATATTGATGAAGATCTAGCTAATCGTGTTGCCAATGCCTTAGGTATGGAGCTACCAGAAGCGGCAGAACCAGCAGCACCAGTACAAGATATGGACACCTCTAAGCCTCTGCAAACGATTGGTCGTACGCCTAAATCACTAAAAGGCCGTTTGGTTGGTATCTTAGTGGCTGAAGGATCAAACCATGAGCAAGTTAAGAAGTTTGAAGATGCTATTAATGCTCAAGGCGGTATGGTCAAAATTGTTGCTCCTAGCAAAGAAGTCAAGCTTGACGACAATACGCGTATCCAAGCAGATGAGCGTGTTGCTGGCGCACCCTCTGTATTCTTCGATGCGGTAGTGAGTATCATTATGCCGGATCAAGCTAAGAAACTGGCGGAGGATAGCTCAACGCTAGATTGGTTCACTGATGCTTATGTACACTGTAAAGCCATTGCTTATTGCGGTGCAACGGATGAGTTTATCTTAAGTAAACTTCCTGTAGAAAAAGATGAGTTTGTCACACCGCTCGCTAAGCTTGACAGCTTTGTAGAAAATGCAAAATCTCGTCTATGGGAGCGTGAGCCTAAGGTTCGTGACCTTGCGTAATCGCTAGCATAATTGATGGTATCAGCTTTAAATCTATAAAGTAAATACTTAATGTAGAAAACCCAGCCTAAGCGCTGGGTTTTTTGCGTTTTTACTGGAAGTATAAACGTTGTCATTAATGATGTTACGCATTATGCGACTATTATCAACCGTATCTATAGTCACAAGCGTTCACTGAAAACAATTTGTTTTGTATTGATTATCGCTATACTAAAAATACAGAGACACTAGGATCAAATGATCAGGGATGATAAATGAGTTCGTGTGAAATTGTACGTCTAGAGGGCTATATCCAAAGTAGCTACTTGGCAGTATATCCAGATAAAATCATGTTACTAGACGGCTGTTGCCGTGCCGATGTGCCAATGGTACTTGGGTATATCAAAGATACTCTAAATAGGCCGATAACAGACCTAAAAGTGGTGGTGGTCACCCATATGCATCCGGATCATGCGGGTGGTGCGCGCAGGTTTCGCCAAGAGACTGGATGCCGCATTATCTCTGCTGATAAGAAAAGTCAGTGGTACGGCGGTATTGGTGGACGAGCGATGCATCTGGTCGATATGAATCTTGCGTACTATGTGGCGAGGCGGCAAGGTCGCCCATTTAAAAACTTATATTATCCAGCAAGTCTTCAGCCAGACATCACTGTCACCGATGGTGACTTTGTCCCAGAGTTTGATGAATGGCAAGTGTTAGAGACGCCTGGGCATACCGATCGCGATCTGTCTTTATTTCATTTGCCCAGTCGTCAGGTATATACGGCTGATCTCATCATTAAATTGCGTCATAAGTTTGTGGCGCCATTTCCTGTCTATGATCCCAAAGCTTATAAGCAATCGTTAAAAAAAATCAGAGATTTAAAACCATCAATGGTAATGATGGCTCATGGCCGAGAGCGTGCAATGAGTGAGGTAGAGTTTGATGCGTTCATCGCTCAAGCACCCAAGTATCCGCGCACGATTAAAGATACGATCAGACATAAACTGCTATGGCGTAAGAAAGGCAGCTTCCGACTTTTTAAACGGCGACATCATAAGTAGATATAAAATAAAGGATAGAAAGTGCAGACGAAAAAAAGCCCAGTTACTATGATAGTAACTGGGCTTTTCAAATATGGTGGGCTGTCCGCGACTCGAACGCGGGACCAATTGATTAAAAGTCAACTGCTCTACCAACTGAGCTAACAGCCCTGAGAAGCGTATAAAAATGACACTGCAATTTTAGCTTCGCAAGAGAAAATTCTTTAAATAGAATTTTCTAAAAGTTATGCTAACAATAAATGTATATTATTGCCAACAAGAGTAATTCATTTAAAAAAGAGCTTTTTAAACTTAACTTTATTAAACAACTACCGGATAGGGTAGAACGATGAATAAAGGTTAAACTAAAATATGGTGGGCTGTCCGCGACTCGAACGCGGGACCAATTGATTAAAAGTCAACTGCTCTACCAACTGAGCTAACAGCCCTAACGTTTAAAGTATTTGTATCCCTAAACGTGAGAGCACATTATATATATAATTCTGACAATTACAACCCCACATGATAAAAAAAGTGTAATTCTCTTATAAAATTGCCAATTTATTCCAGTTTCTTTAAATTTTTGCCATTATATCGATATTGACTGCTCTATTTGGCTAAAGCGAGCCAATAATCAATTATTAGTCTCGAGAAAGCGCCTCAACAGGATCTAGTTTGGCAGCATTACGTGCTGGCAAGAATCCAAATACTACGCCAATCAATGTCGAGCAAACAAACGCGGCAATAATAGAAGTCGGTGAGTAGATGACTTTGAAACTATCACCGCCCACACTATTAATCAGCTCACCAATGGCAAATGCCATTCCAATACCAATCAGTCCCCCTAGGATACAGACTAGAACGGCCTCAATGAGAAATTGCTGCATGATATCGCTTTGACGCGCACCTACTGCCATACGAACACCAATTTCATTAGTGCGCTCGGTGACAGAGACTAGCATGATGTTCATGACCCCAATACCACCAACAATTAACGAAATAACTGCAACTGATGAGATAAGTAGGGTCATCGTACCTGTCGTCGACTCAATGGTTTGACGGATAGAATCTGAATTTCGTAGCTCAAAGTCATCTTTGCCATGGCGACTCTCTATCAAGTCAGAGATGGCCGTCTCTGCGGCACTAGAAGAGATACTATCATCTAACAACGCCACAAAGCGGTCGATATTGGTACTACCGGTGACGCGCGACATCACTGTCGTATAAGGCATATAGATAGTAGGCGTCGTTACACTGGGACCAAAGCCACCATCGCTCTCTTCAAGTACGCCAATCACGCGTCCAGGCACACTACCAACCAATATTACCTCGCCAACAGGGTTATCAATATCTGAGAAAAAGGTCTGTTTAGCGTTGTCATCGATGATGATATCTTGACTACGTAAAGTAATGCTTTTTGCATCAAACCCTTGGCCAAGTGCTAATGTCTCACCAGTGACGGTTAGATAGTCTTCACCAACGCCATTGACGGTAGCATCCTCTTGTATATTACGATAGCGGACACTAGAGCTGGCACTTACCTGAGGGCTGACACTGATAATATAGGGCTGATTGCCGACCGCCTCTGCATCTTCTGGTGTCAAATTGTCATCGTTATAGCGGCGTCTAGGATCGCCTCTAGGGTAGCCATCATTGACGGTAATGGTATTGGTACCTAATGAGCTGATATTGGCAAGGATTTGCTGCTGAGAGCCTTGTCCAAGACCTACGATAGATACGACTGCGGCAATACCGATGATAATGCCGAGCATCGTTAGTAGAGTACGCATCTTATGCGCGCGCATGGCAAGCAAAGACATTTTGAACGCTTCAAGCAGTCGATCAATAAAACTACCAAAGGCACTTTTGCGATGCTCGCCAAGGATAGATTCTGGTTTTTTGTCTGTGTGCTTATAATGCTCAGTTTGATAGTCAGCGATGATATGGCCATCTTTGAGCTCAATCACACGCTCTGCTTGTGCTGCTAGTTTTGGATCATGAGTGACCATGATAATGGTATGACCTTGTGCGCTGAGGTCATGCAAAATCGCCATGACATCTTCGCCAGACTTACTGTCTAGGGCACCAGTTGGCTCATCTGCTAAGATAACATCGCCACCATTCATCAGTGCACGAGCGACAGAAACACGCTGCTGCTGTCCACCTGAGAGCTGATTGGGACGATTGTTGACCTTATTGCCAAGGCCGAGGTCAGTTAGTAGCTTCTCAGCACGATTGGTGCGTGCCTCGGTATCCATGCCCGCATACACGGCAGGGACGGCGACGTTGTCTTTGGCACTGATATCACCAAGCAAATGATAGCGCTGAAAAATAAAACCAAAGTGCTCACGGCGCAGTTCTGCTAGCTGATCGGCATCAAGCTTACGGGCGGATTGACCATAAATCTTATAATCACCAGCAGTGGCTTGATCTAGACAACCTAAGATATTCATCAAGGTGGACTTACCAGAGCCTGACTGTCCAATGATAGCGACCATCTCACCTTGGTGAATCGTCAGACTGATATCATGCAAGACGCGAATGGTTTGCTCACCAGCAGGGAACTCTCTGATAATGCCAGATAGTTCCATAATGGGCTTGCCTGATGCAGAGTGGGTAGCGGTATTGGTTTTTGCTGAGTTGTTTGAGCGATTAGCAGAAGTGTGTGACCCTAAGTTTTGAGCCGTGCTACTTTCAGAGCTATCTTCAGTCGACGGTTTAGGAGATTGAGATATAGTCATAGCAGTGTCTTTAATAAAGGCTAATAAGCGTTATAGTGTTGTTATGAAAGGGCTGCTATGTTTAGCAAGCCTTTCTTACTCAACATAGTCAAAGCACAAGTTACATTCGAGGTCCGCCAGGTACGCGGCCGCTATCTGATTTCTTACCGCTCTCTTCACTGATGATTACTTCTTCCCCTTCTTTCAAACCACTTAAGATTTGCGCATTTACTCGGTTATCAATACCGACTTCTACAGTACGCTCTTCTACGGTTCCGTCATCTTTTAATACACGTACAAACTTGCCCGTTGTTGATTTGCCTTTTTCTTTAGCTCGCTTTTCTTGGATCACTGTTGATGGTACTAATAGAGTATTTTTGGCTTCGTTGACGATGATATATATCTGTGCCGTCATATCGATTCGGAACAAGCGGTCAGGGTTTGGTACTTCTACGTAGCCGACGTAATAGATAGCAGCGTCTGTCGAGCTGGTGCTACTGATCTGCTCTGGGGCAGGTTCGATAGCGGTTAATGTCGCATCATACTGTTTGTCTGGATTACCGATAATATTGAAATAAGCAGGCATACCAGCACTGACGTTAATGACATCAGCTTCTGAGATTTGCGCGTTGATACGTACGGTCGATAAATCTGCTAACGTCACCAATGTGGGCGCCGTTTGGTTAGCATTGACCGTAGTACCTTGCTCAGTCGTAATAGAAACGACTGTACCTGATATTGGTGCACGAATCGTGGTATAGCTTAGATCTTCTTCAGCAGTACTGACGTTAGTTCGTGATTTGCGTAATGCTGCTTGCTGACTGTTGATATTGGCTTCTGTGGTCGCAATCGCGGCTTTAGCTGTGTCGATAGCCGCACGTGCATTGGCAACGGCTGCTTTTGCTGTCTCGACACTGGTCGCCTGCGTGTCATATTCTTGTTGTGAGATAGCATCGATAGCGACTAAGTCTTGCAAACGCGCAAAATCAGACTGTGCTTGTTTGAGCTCAGATTGGCGGCTAGCAAGATCGGAATAGGCACTTTTTAGTGCTGCCTGTTTGCTGAGCAATTCTGCTTGCGCACTTTGTAGCGCGGCTTCACTTTGCTCAAGGCTGGCTTGTTCGTTGCTCAGGTTGTTTTTTTGGGTCACTTGGTCAATCTGTGCAATCAAGTCGCCTTGCTTGACTTCATCACCGACTTCAACGTATAGGCGTTTTACCTCGCCAGATACCTGCGCGCCGACATCAACGGTATTTAACGCTTTTACTTTACCAGAGGCCATGACATTGTTTTCAATATCACCGACTTCAACGGTTGCGGTTAAATAGTTAGGTGTGGTTTCTTCTGGTTTTAAAAAAGTATAGGCCAAAGCCCCTAATGCTACGATAATTAAGGTGATGACACCCCATTTAATAGCAGATTTTCTGCTTATTTTGCGCATGACAACAATCCAATCACAATTAAATCAAGTGTAGATATAGTAGAGACTTCATGTACGAAAGGGAATGATAATTAGTTTACGAAAGGTTAAGGCCTATGTAGTACAGTTTACATAACAGCAAGTAAGCGGCTGTTAATGGATAAATATGAGGAAAGGGTGGACATGATAAGAGGTAGTAAGGGAGAGGCCTTTAAAATACTACTTGGTAAAATAAGGCATAGGGTGTGATAGTGAATGATGACTGGCTATCACGAAGTACTATCGTATGGTAAATAAACGCTTGCCTGCCAGCTCCAATGCTGCTTGCAATAACAGCTCCCATGCTGGTTGGCGAATAAGGCCTTTGATGGCTTGGTCACAGCGATAGAGCAGAGCAGGCCATTCGCTCGTTTGTTCTTTTGACTGACGGCGGCATGCTTGTTGGTATAACCCTTGCTTACTACGCCAAATGCCTAATGCTTGAGGGTCTTGACCATCCAGCAGTTGGATAATTTGACGCATGTCTTTGCTAATAGCCCAGAGTACTAAAGTAGTAGGCTCATCGGTCGACTTTAGCTGAAACATGATTTTGGCAACCTGCGTGCTATTACCCGCGAGCATCGCATCAGACAAATCAAACACGCTAAATTGCGCGTCGCTGACTAAGGCTGCTTGTAAGTCTGCAATATCCAATGTCACATTATTTACCGGCTGTGTAAAACTATTAGAGTGCTCGTTATCTTCATTATTATCACTATTGCTAGTAGCTAATTGCGGTGCAAACAGATAAGACAGGCGCCATAGCGTTTGATAAGCACTGAGTAGATGATGCTCAGTGTGTGACATAAGAAGTTGCCACGCTTCTTGTGACAGTCGTAATCCAAACTTCTGCGCCTGTATTTGCAACAACTGCTGGCGCTGCTGCTCGTTGTATAAATTGCAATCAATGACAGTGCCGTATTGAGCAAAAGGGGCAAACCACTTGCTGCTCTGACTGCGTTTGTCTTGCTTAGGTGTTAGCCATAATACGCTATGACTGTGCGCACCTGTTTGCGCCTCAACAGCAAAGCGCTCAAGCTCAGCAATAACTGCTTTATCAGGTTTATGATTGCCAGTCACGATTACCGCACTCGCATCATCAAATAGAGACTGGCTGCCAAGCTCTGACAATACTTCTTGCCAACTCTTCACCGATATCAGCTCTATACGTTTGATGGCGTAGTTTTGCGCGCGCCAATGGGGACGTAGTGCATCGATGAGCCATTGACTGAGTAATGGCTCGTCACCATGCGCCAGCCACAAGCCAGCTACCGCAACCGAAGATTGCAGGAGTTTGGGATAAGCTTGTATAAAGGTGTGTTGCATAGCGTGGTAGGACACAGGTTGGTAAACAGATGATAGCATTTGTAGAAATATGACGAGCGCTGTCGAACTTGCTTAGCTGACTAAGTTAGTGCGTACGCTCGTTGTTCTTCATACTTAAATGGCTGCAAATGATAGAGCTTAATAACAGTATTTGTTAAAAGTTACTTCTCAGGTACGACGACAACCGTTGGCGTTGCGCCTTTATTCATCAGTACAGACTGCTTGGCAGCAGGTGCAACTTTTGGCAAGGAGATCGCCACATATTGATCCGTGATACGGCGTGCTAAGCTGTCATAGAGCCAATCACGAATTTGGTCGCCTTGCTGGTCATCAGTACTGACGGATGCTTCATTGTATTGATAGCTACGCTCGACTTGAATGGGATTGGTAAGCGTGACGGGCTTGCCATTCTCGATCGTCTGGTAGCTGACATCAGCAGAGAGTACCAAGCGAATCTCTGTCAATACACCCACCAACTCGTAACGTTTAAAACGCACGTTACTGATATCGATCGCTGCAATCGGTTTAGCACCAGCTTGTTGATTGCTGCGAATCACATCATCAACTGTCATATTGCCAATGACATCGACACCTAATGTGGTTAGGCGGCGTGTCAATGGCAATTTTAGAGGAAATGAGGTGCGATTGTCTTCGATAATGACGGCTGTTTTGTTGGCATTGAGCAGCATTGGCGAATCATAGCCGCGTAGCTGAAAACCGCAACCACTTAGACCTGCCGTTGTACCCAATATCGCAAACATAGGTAATGCTGTGAGCAATGCCGTCGCAAGCTTCTTTCCACCAGATTGTTTTGTACCAACGTGCCGTGCGCTTGGCGTTGGTTGTGATTGCCAAGCTCGATGCTTATACGACATAAACGCTATCCTCATATGATAAAAAGGCTTAGAGCACTAAGCCTAGGCGACTAGCCTGCAACCACGATATTAACCAGCTTGTTGGGTACGACGATTTCTTTTTTGATCTCGCCTGTGATGAACTTTGCTACGCTTTCCATCGTTCGAGCTTGTGCTTTTAGTTGCTCAGGGTCGCTGTTCGGTGCGACATCCATCTTACCACGCATTTTACCATTGACCTGAACGACCATCGTAATCATGTCCTGTACCAGCGCACTTTCATCAACAGTCGGGTAATCTAAGGTTAAAGTATCAAGGCCGAGCTGCTCAAGCAAATGCTCACCAACGTGTGGCGCATAGACAGACAGCATAATCAGCAGATTGGTCAACGCTTCGTGTTTAACGTGTAGCTCTTGCTCACTACTGGCGTTAAAGGCAGTCAACTCGTTGGCAAGTTCCATCAGGCTTGATACAGGTGTGTTGAGTGCTAAACGATCACCCAAATCACTATCAATCTTGGCGATGGTTTCGTGCGTCTTACGGCGTAAGTTTTTGGCTTCTTTGCTCAATCCCTCTGTGTTCAATGTCGCACCGTTCAGCGTATCAATGCTGATATTGGCGGCCGTTAGCGCTTGCATGTGATCATTAGCGATGCGCCATACTTTTTTCACAAAGTTGTAAGGGCCTTTTAGCGCGTCATCTGACCATTCAAGCGTCTGATCGGCAGGTGCGGTAAATAGTGTATATAAACGTACCGTGTCCGCACCGTATTTATCAATAGTCAGCTGTGGATCGACACCGTTGTTTTTTGATTTAGACATTTTTTCGATTTTGCCAATCGTGACTGGCTGACCATCCAGCTTTAAGGTCGCTTTGATCGGCTGTCCACGGTCGTTGTAGTCGATATCGATATCTTCTGCAAAGTAGTAAGTGGTACTGCCATCCGCGTTGACACGGTAGAAGGTGCCAGCGAGTACCATACCTTGCGTCATTAGGTTGGCAAATGGCTCGTCGCCAGTGACCAAGTTTTCATCTCGCATGAGCTTATGGAAGAAGCGCGCATACAACAGATGCATCACTGCATGCTCAACACCGCCCACGTATTGATCGACTGGCAGCCATTTATTGGCAGCAGACTTGTTGACCATGTTTTGTGTGTCAGTTGGGCTAGCAAAGCGGGCGTAATACCAGCTTGACTCCACGAATGTGTCAAAGGTATCGGTCTCACGCTCAGCAGGATTACCACATTTAGGACAAGTGGTATTGACAAACTCTGGTATATTCTTGAGTGGATTACCACGACCATCAGGCACGACGTCGGTTGGCAACACAACGGGCAAGTCTTGCTCTTCGACAGGAACCGTACCACAATGCTCACAGTTGATCATTGGGATAGGGCAGCCCCAATAGCGCTGGCGCGACACGCCCCAATCCCGCAGGCGGTATTGGATTTTTTTCTTGGCAAGCGATTTTGGCTCAAGTTTGGCAAGCATGGCATCAAACGCCTGCTCAAAATCTAAACCATCAAACTCACCTGAGTTAACCAAAGTATTGCGTTCAGTATAAGCAAGATTGACTTCACTATCATTTGCTTTAGCATCTGCTTTTAAATCATCAAAATAGCCATCAGGGGTATTGATGACTTGTTTAATCGGTAGGTTGTACTTCACCGCAAATTCATAATCACGCTCATCGTGAGCAGGCACGGCCATCACCGCACCTGAGCCGTAGCTCATCAGTACATAGTTGGCGACCCAAACAGGCACTTCTTCACCAGTCAGTGGATGAGTGACGGTCAGGCCGGTATCCATACCGATTTTCTCGGCTTTGGCGAGATCGGCCTCAGCCACTGAACCTTTTTTGCAAAGGGCACAGAACTGGGCAATCATGTCGTCTTTTTCAGCAGCGTACTGTGCGAGTGGGTGTTCTGCGGCAACGGCGACATAAGTCACGCCCATCAAAGTATCAGGACGAGTGGTGAACACATCTAAGGTGTTTTCTTCGCCAGCAATCTCATAAGGGAAATGTACTTCCATACCGGCACTACGACCAATCCAGTTGCGCTGCATGGTCAATACTTCAGAAGGCCAGTGACCTTCTAGTTGATCCAAATCGTCGAGCAATTCATCGGCATAGTCAGTGATGTTGAAGTAATACATGGGGATGTCACGTTTTTCGACTGCCGCACCACTACGCCAGCCTTTACCATCAATGACTTGCTCGTTTGCTAAGACAGTATTATCAACGGGATCCCAGTTGACCGTCGATAGCTTTTTGTACACTAGGCCTTTTTTGTACAACTGCAAGAATAGCCACTGCTCCCACTGATAGTATTCAGGGCTACAAGTGGCAAACTCGCGTGACCAATCAATAGACAGGCCTAGCAATTTAAGCTGCGCGCGCATATTGTCGATATTGGCAAACGTCCATGCAGCAGGTGGCGTTTGATTGGCAATCGCGGCGTTCTCAGCTGGCAAGCCAAAACCATCCCAGCCCATTGGCTGCATGACCTCATACCCTTTTAGGCGATAATAACGGCTTAAGACGTCAGAAATCGTATAGTTACGTACGTGGCCCATATGCAGCTTGCCGCTTGGGTAGGGGAACATTGACAGCATATAACGGCTTGGCTTGTCGCTTGGCTCATTGCTGACTTCAAAGCGCTTGTCAGTGGCCCATTTGGTCTGCTGAGCGGCTTCGATCGCTTGCGGGTTATAATGATGGTTGTCGGTTTGGTCTGCTGTCACGGCGTTGCTCATAGTCGGCTCGAAATTGGTTGATACTGATTTATTTAATACGGATTTGTTTAATACTGTTCAAAATAGGTGGAATTTGACAATGCCATAGCATAGCGTAATTTGGCAAAAATTGCGACGATATGATGCATTTGCTCATCAGGTTTGACGATTAAAAGTGAGGTATTTTTTATATCCAGTCAGCCTCCGGTATAATAGAAACGTTCACCAGTATTTATGAGTAATGATAAGGAGTCATCATGACCATCACCGTTTACGGTATCAAATCATGTAGCACGATGAAAAAGGCGTTCAATAAGCTTGACGAGCTAGGCGTTAGCTATGAGTTTCATGATTATAAAAAACAAGGTATCGATAAAGATACAGTACAGCGCTGGGTAAATGCGTTAGGGGTTGATAAAGTGCTTAATAAGCGTGGTACGACATGGCGCAAACTTGATGACGCTCAAAAGCAAGCGGCTGACGCCAGTATAGACAATGCCATTGAGCTATTGGTTGAAAACACCAGTATGATCAAACGTCCGATTGTAGAAGGTCAATTAGCAGATAAAGATCAGCCGATATTGCTGTACGGTTTTGATGAAGCGGAGTTTGAGCGTGTGTTTGGTTAAAAACGGGCATAAAACGCCCAAGCTAATAATTAAATCTTAGCTCGGGCTTGATAACGCCAACAATAAACCAAATCACACTAAAGCCCTAAATAATGAGCACATAGAGGCGGATTTGCTCCGCTGTCCAATCAAGGGCAAACCAGTCAATCATAAAAAACGACTTCCAGCCCTCTATCCACTTTGCGCCGCCATAGCCTATAATCCACCAACAATAGACCGTTTCTAATATAAACAGCATAAACCACAGCGACAAGGGCATGATTTACTCATTTCTATGATTGGCTCAAAGCGGCGTCTATCTCACGGCTAATCAGTGTACCAACCCCTTCGTTAGTGAAAATTTCCAGTAACGTGGCATGAGGCACACGGCCATCAACGATAACGGCACTTTTAACACCGCTACGCACGGCATCAAGCGCACACTGTATTTTGGGAATCATACCGCCTGAGATCGTCCCATCTTCGATTAAAGCATCGACTTTCTTGGGTGTTAGCCCAGTCACTACCTCGCCGTCACGGCCCAATACGCCTTTGATATTGGTCAATAGCATCAGTTTCTCTGCTTGTAAAAACTCAGCCACTTTACCAGCGACTAGGTCTGCATTGATATTATAAGTATTGCCTTCTTTATCGACACCAAGTGGTGCGATAACGGGAATGAAATCAGAGGCAATGAGCATATTGATGACGTCTTTATTGACACTGACTACGTCGCCCACAAATCCTAAATCGACAGGCACCGCGACACCGTCGTTACCGTTTTTTTCCATCATCAGTTTTTTGGCACGGATCAAGTTGGCGTCTTTGCCCGTGAGGCCAATTGCGCGACCGCCGTGCTTGTTAATCAAACTAACAATCGATTTGTTGACACTGCCGCCAAGCACCATTTCTACGATATCCATCGTGCTTTTGTCAGTCACACGCATCCCATCGATACGATCAGACTGACGCCCCAGCTCTTTTAGTAAGTTATCAACTTGTGGGCCACCACCATGTACAACGACTGGATGTATACCGACCGTTTTTAGCAAGACGATATCGCGAGCAAATGAGCTTTCGAGTTCAGGATCGGTCATGGCATTGCCGCCATATTTCACCACGATGAGTTTATCAACAAAGCGCTGAATATAGGGCAGTGCGGTGGTTAATACTTCAGCGGTGTTTTTGGCGTCATCTAAATTAAGTGTCATTCCTAACTCCTAAAGGGCGGGTTTTAAATGGGTTGTTCTTTTTAGCATATTTAATCGATACAGGTTTAATGCCGTTATTCAGCAGGCATGGCGATAATCTGTGTTGCCAGCTCTGCATCAAATGGGCGACACAACGTGGCAAAGGTTGCTTGAATGTCTTTTAGATCATCCATGCTGTCACCAGCGAAGCGCGCAGTCAGGCTATTACTGGTATTTGATTGACGCAACACGCCAAAGCCGTGCGCAAAATCCAAGCGGACACCATCAATGCAGCTAAGTCTAGTGCCTACTGGCAATAAAGACTTGGCTTGTTCGACAGCTATATGGGGTCTGATAGTGGAGCAAGTACAGACTGGTGACGCACATAAAGCCGTTGGTAGATTAGCGGCGTCTAGTCGGTAATCAGAAATATCAAACGAATCAGCATGAGTCGTCACGCTCGCTAGCTGCTGCAAGTAGGTACAAACCCTGGTTAATTGCTCCATGATTGAGCAATCTGTCCTAGCAGTCTGCGGCATCGGCAAATAATGATCTGCTGTACTGACCAAGGCGGGCAAGCGTTGGAGAATATCTGATAGTGCATTTTTATCATCTAAGATATTACGAGACTTGACAAACCAATGCAGTAAGCGCAATGCAGCATATATGGCATCATCATAAGGGATAAAGCGGTCATCATTAAAAATAAAATGCCCTGATAGCTCACCTGCAAAGACAATTTGACTATCAGGATGCTGTACCTGTTGGCGCATAAAGCTGCTACCGGTTTTGCTAATCACTGGCATCGCGCCAAGATCCGCCAGTAGCTTTGGCAGATGATGCGCGCATTTAATATCAAATAGCACCTCAGACGCTAAGGAGCTGGTCAAAGAATCCGGACGTTCTGTAATGGCAATGCGTGCTAACAAGTAGAGTAGGTGATCAGGCATGACCACTTTGCCGTTATTATCAATGATCATCAAACGATCACCATCACCATCAAATGCTAAACCAATATCGGCACAATGAGAAGCAACAGCTTGCTGCAGCGCTGTTAGACGGTTGGGCTCGGCTGGATCAGGACTACCAAGAGGAAAACTGCCATCTGGCGTGTCATTGAGCACAATGACATGCTGGCAAAAACGGTCAAATAAGCGCTGAGTGATGTTGCCAGTGGCACCGTGCATACAATCAATAACCACAACCAAATCAAGCTTAGACGCTGTTTTTCGGTTGTTTGTAGGTGCTGTCTGATTATCCTGAGTCAACTGGCAAAAGACTTGCTCAATAGCCGCGATATAGACATCTGCTACTTGCTTGGCAGGCAGCTCTTTAAGCAAAGCTCTAGACAATTCAGTATTGCTGCTAATATTTATATAGTGTGAGTCTGGTTCTGAGTCTAAGGTTGCTTGCTCGACCTGATTTTTAGATAAGTAATGAGTATGAGAGATTAATTGTTGATAAAGGGCTTTTATCTCTAAGCTACTAGGAGATTTATGATTGACCAGCCACTTGATACCCAATACGTCTTTGGCAGAGTGGCTGGCGGTTACAATAATGCCATGACCTTGATACTGCTTTGCCCAAAACGCCATCATGGGTGTGGTAACAAGACCGAGCTGAATAACGCATAAACCCTGTTGGGCTAATACAGTAGAGAGTGTACGTGCAATCGATTCGCTGCCATGACGCATGTCATAGCCGATCACCACGATAGTTTCGGCTACTGTATCCTCTTGAACGTTAATGGTGCTATCGGGAGAATAAGTAAAATCAGTAGCAGCATGGGCATTACTATTTTTTGTGAATTGGCTGCGTTGAGAGCCATAGAGCTGAGCAAAACGATGGCCCAGCGCTTGTACAAACTCATCGGTGAAATGCGTGTTTGTACCACGGATGTCATAAGCACGAAATAAGGATTGCTGCGCCGCAAAAGATGGCATGGCTTACTCTCCTTATGAACGTGTTAAATAGGTAATTATGAATACAAAACGGGTAGCGTAACATTCTATTAATGTAAACAATTACTCTTAGTCGCTATCCCAATAATTATTTTAGCCACTAAACTGGCACTGCTAACCTGAAATCGCCACTTCAACGATCATTAATTGAGCGAATAATTACTGACGGCCTGAATGTCCAAATCCGCCTGCACCGCGTACGCTTTTGTCACTGAACTCTGTGACCACTTCAAACTCAGGACGGGCAACAGGCACCACGATATACTGTGCCATGCGCTCTGCAGGGTTCAGAGTAAAGTCTTCGTTACTGCGATTCCAAATACTGACCATCAGCTCACCTTGATAGTCGGCATCAATCAGCCCAACCAAGTTACCCAAGACGATGCCGTGCTTATGGCCAAGGCCTGAGCGCGGTAGAATCATGCCTGCATAGTTAGGGTCTTGAATATAAACAGCAAGGCCCGTACCTATCAAGTGGGTTTCGCCTGCTTTGATCGTTAAAGGCTCATCAATACAAGCGCGCAGATCGATACCAGCACTGCCATCGGTAGCGCGAGTCGGTAGAGAAAATGCTTCATCTTCAGTAATTTTAGGGTTGACCACTTTCACTTGTACAGCTTGCATAACGCACTCACTTAACGATTTAGAAGTTTTATAAATTAAGACTATTTAACAATATTGTATAAACAACAATGATATATAAATAGCAATGCTATATTTTTATTGGATACTTTATTATTTAGCAATTCACTAGAGTATTAACACACTCGCCAAGCCTAAAAATGACATAAAACCGACAATATCTGTGACAGTGGTTAGAATCACTGAGGCGGATAGTGCAGGATCGATATTCATACGTTTTAGCATCAGCGGTATACTAATTCCCGAGACATTCGCCGCCGTCATGTTGATCGCAATGGCAAAGCCAATGACAGCACTAATTTCGATGTCATGAAACCATAATTGGGCAATAAATGCCATGATGATCGCCCAAATGATACCGTTTATCGCGCCAACCCACAGCTCTTTATTAAGGAGCCAGACTCGGTTAGAACCACCGATTTGACCCATTGCCATCCCGCGGATAACGACGGTCAAGGTTTGCGAGCCTGCAATACCGCCCATGCTGGCAACTACAGGCATCAATATCGCCAGCGCCACCACTTGTGCCAAGACTTCCTCGAATTGTCCAATCACCGCGGCTGCCAAGAGCGCGGTACATAGATTGATACCCAGCCAGACACTACGGCTTTTGGCACTGGTTAGAATAGGCGCGAACAGCTCTTCATCTTGGCTAACACCCGCCAAATTTTTCATGGTGCTGTCGACATCATCTTGGATAATCTCCATGATGTCCTCGCCATTTAGCTGTCCAACCAGCTCGCCGTAGCTATTTGTCACGGGGGCGAAACGAATGTCTTCTGAACGAAAAATCGCTGCAGCATCTTGGATATCTAGGCGATCATTGATGGTGATGGCTGTATCGATCAGTTCTGAGACTAGGGTGTTTTGATCATGTTTAATCAGATCTACCAGGCTTAATAGCCCAAGTAATTGCTGGCTTTGATCGACAACAAGCAGCTCTTGGCTTTCGTCATCGAGTAGATCCTCGTTTTCGCGTAGCCAATCCTGTACATCCGCCAGACAGATATCATCCCGTATTTGGATAATATCGGGATCCATATAGCTCCCAACTTCCCAGTCATCATACGTATCAAGTTTATTGACTTGGACGCGCGTTTCTTCATCGAGCGTTGCCATGACTGAGGTACGTACGCTCTCAGTGACAGTATCCAAAATCTCAGAGATGTCTTGGGCATCAAGATCTTGGGTAAATAGCGAGATTTCTTGAGAAGAAATGTTCTCCAGCAATGGCTGGCGGGTATCGTACTCGAGCTCAGCAAGTACCTCACCTTTAATGCTCTCTGGTACTTGCTCCCAGATGAGTAGGCGGTTTTGAGTCGGGAAAGACTCTAGTAGGCTTGCAATTTCATACTCAGACTGCTTTTCTAAAAACTCTGTAATCGCCTCATATGCTTTATCAGCAACCAAATCCTGCAAATACAGCAGTTTATATTCGGCACTATATTCAGCCGGATTATAATCTCCTGGTAGCACTGATGGTCGTTCCTGATCGGGCATCGAGGTAGGCATAAGGATTCCAATATCTTTTATAAAGTGTTAATAATAGCAAATGGCAAAACGTCGTGTTAGCGTTTGCCGAGTCAGTTCTTTTTGGCATCAGCACTGTCAATATTGATGTTAGCGCTTACCCAATAAAGCGCGAATATTGGCTAAATACTCATCAGCGACCGCTTCTGGGTCTTTGATGGCTTTTTTCTTTTTGGCCTTGGCGGGCCAGTCAACATGATCTTCTGGCAGCTCATCCAAAAATCTGGACTCTGAGGTCACGCGCATCTGGCCACCGGCACGGCGCTGGGCCGCAAGCGTCAAAGTCAGCTCACGACGCGCGCGGGTGATGCCTACGTACATCAGACGACGCTCTTCTTCGATCGTCTCGCTCATAATAGAGTTGCGATGCGGTAGCATCTCTTCCTCAAGCCCCATGATATAAACAAAATCAAACTCCAAACCTTTTGCAGCATGCAAGGTCATTAGATTGACTTTGTTGGTGTTTTCTTCTTCTTGCTGCTGCTCGAGCATGTCTAGCAAGACCAGCTTACGAATGATAGTATCAATCGTGCGGTCTTCGTCTTCTTCCGCGCGATTAATGAGCGATTGGATACTGGTATAGAGCATATCGATATTATCAATACGGTTTTTTTCTTGCTGCGGGGTTTTGGCATCGCTACGGACAAAATCAATATAACCCGTCTCATCAATCATTTGGCGTACGATTGGCACAGGATCAGGGTGTTGATCGAGCTCACGTGTATAGTGCTCGATGAACTCGCCAAACTCTTTGAGCGTACCATACGCTTTTGACGGCAACACATGAGCCAAGCCGGCATGAGTACAAGAAGCCAGTAGCGAGATACTATGCTCTTGAGCAAATAAGCCAAGCTTTTCTAGCGTGGCAGGTCCCATACCGCGCTTGGGTGTATTGATAATACGTAAAAACGCGCTGTCATCTTCAGGGTTCAAAATCAAGCGTAGATAGCCCATGATGTCTTTGATTTCACTACGCGCAAAGAACGATTGACCGCCTGATAGCTTATAAGGGACTTGTAGCTGGCGCAATTGTGCCTCAAGCATTCGTGCCTGAAAGTTACTGCGGTAGAGTACTGCATACTGCTCCCACTCATTACCAAAACGCAATTTGTGCGTGACGATTTCTTTGGCGACGCGCTCAGATTCATCATCATCATTACGGCAGTTGATAATCCGAATTTTTTCGCCTTGACCTTTATCTGACCACAGTTTTTTTTCAAATAAATGCTCGTTGTTCAGAATAACGGCATTGGCAGAGGTCAAGATACGGGTGGTTGAGCGATAATTTTGCTCAAGCATGACGATTTTTAGTTTTGGGAAATCTTCTTTTAGCAGTGCCATGTTTTCAGGCTTCGCCCCGCGCCACGCATAGATAGATTGGTCATCATCACCTACCACGGTAAAACGACCTTGCGGACCAACCAGATGCTTAATCATTTCATACTGGGCGGTATTGGTATCTTGATACTCATCGACCAATAGATAACGAATACGGTTTTGCCATTTGTCTCGCAGCTCTCTATTTTCACGCAAGATTTTGGTCGGCAGTACAATCAAGTCATCAAAATCGACGGCATTATACGCACGCAAGTTACGCTCATAAAGCGCATACAAGGTCGCAAAAATCATGTCTTCTGGATCGTCTAACGTCTCCATCGCCTTGTCAGGCTCAATCAAATCGTTTTTCCAATCAGAGATCATCTTGATGGCTTTACCAACCAGCTCACGACTTTCAGCGCCACTCAAGTTGTCGCGCATCATCAGCTCCATCAAGAGGCGCTTACTGTCATCGCTGTCCATGATAGAGAAGTTGCCTTTTAGTGGCGTATGCATCAGCTCATAGCGCAAAAACTGGAGACCAAATTGGTGAAAGGTCGATACAGTCAAGCCGCGCGTTTTTTCGCTTGGGAGCAGTTTGCTCACACGGGCTTTCATTTCACGTGCCGCCTTATTAGTAAAGGTCACGGCAGTGATGCGCTCGGCTGGCATGTCGCACTCTTGAATCAGATACGCAATTTTACGCGTGATCACCGAGGTCTTACCGGAGCCAGCACCTGCGAGCACAAGTAGTGGGCCGGATACGTAGAGCATGGCTTCTTGTTGTTTGGGATTGAGTTGACTCATAACGTGACCTGTAAGACAAAAGCAAAAAGAGGGTAGCGCTGATATAGCACAATTGATATCTTAATAATGTTTGTTATAAGGATAATAGAATTTAAGGTTTGATGATGACATATCGTAAAATTAGGTGGGTCATTATAAAGCAAAAACGGTCACTTTTGGGGAGGAGTTGGGTGATGAAAATAGGGTATGAGCGCGCTTGATTTTTGATAAATAGCGTGACAGCGTTTGCGCATCGAACAAAGCATGGATTTGGGGTTAATATAAGGTAACGTCTATATCATAATTTTTGGTAAAAAAAACACATTTTGTTTCATAGAAAATGACCGTCGAATACAGTTAAAAACTAGCTTTTAGGCACTGATATGCGTATAGTACATAAATAATTTATGCCAGTTGTCACGTCATTATTAACCACGTGTAATGAGCTATTAAATCAATTAAGTACGCAGTCAGATATGATATTGATTTAATACGTTGATCTTACGTTGTTAGAAGATGCGTTGGGCGACCAGCCTTTATCCGCGTGCATACCGGAATCTCTACCGTTGGTCAGGTCTGACATCGTCGTTAATAAGCTTGATAATTGGTTATTACCAGCAAAATACCTAACATGTGACTCAATGACAGTTACTTAAACACAGTGTCAGTGAATGACAACTGCTTTGTGTTTTCGTCTGCGTTATACCTGTCGTGAGGCGACCTTAATGGGTCAGTGCCTGCGCTGTGTCTAACACTCGATTGGGTGAGGAGCACGTATTATCATGTCTGCTTTTAATTGGTCAGCAGTTGCTTTTATCTTAGCCGCCATTGGGCTAGTTGTCTTTATGCTGGTGGTACCGCGTTTACTTGGCGGTCGCTCTCAAGGCTTACAAAAAGAAGAGATATTTGAAGCGGGTGTTGTCGGATCTGGCAACGCCCGTATTCGTTTGTCTGCTAAATTCTATTTGGTCGCGATTTTCTTTGTGATTTTCGATTTAGAGGCGCTGTATCTCTACGCGTATTCTGTGTCAGTACGAGAGGCCGGCTGGCTTGGTTTTGCCGCTGCTGCTACCTTTATCACTATTCTGATTATCGGTTTGATTTATGAGTTGAGCTTGGGTGCAATGAACTGGGCACCTGCTGACAAGCTGCGTAAAAAGGCACGCTTATATGCCGCGCCTGCTGGCTTTAACTTAGCAGATATCACCAAGTTTGATGGTGCTCATGAGCTGATGGTCGATCCTACTGGTAAAGTACCCGCGCAATCATCCGGTCAAATCAATGTCTCAAACAATATTGAGACCAATCGCCGTCATCTACAAAACATCGATCATATTAATACCACAGGTAATGTGACGTCTGTGGACTTTGCGACGTCTGCACAAAACGACAAGCCTGCGCACTAGTGAGTGCTGCTGGCTTTCGCTGATCACATTTTGTTGCAACGATTGCTTGTGATTGGCCCCTTATTAATAACGAAATTTTTGGCGACAGCGTATACAAGATGAGTATGACGCCAAGCCTAATATAAAGGTTGTATGTTATGAAATACACATTAACAAAAGCCAACCCTGATGCAGATACCTACCCTGCACAGACCCGCCAAACGGTCAATGATCCGATTGAGGATGAAGTCAATAAAAACGTCTTTATGGGTCGTCTCGAAGACCTCGTTCATTCGACAGCAAACTGGGGGCGCAAGCACTCGCTCTGGCCATTTAACTTTGGTACGTCTTGCTGTTATGTTGAATACGCCACTACCTTAACCGCCGTTCATGATTTGTCACGCTTTGGGGCCGAAGTTATCCGCGCCTCACCCCGTCAGGCAGATGTGATGATCGTTGCTGGTACATGTTTTGTCAAAATGGCCCCTGTTATTCAGCGTCTTTATGAGCAAATGCTTGAGCCAAAATGGGTCATCTCTATGGGTGCTTGTGCCAACTCAGGCGGCATGTATGATATCTACTCGGTCGTACAAGGGGTGGATAAAGTGATCCCTGTTGATGTGTATGTGCCAGGCTGTCCGCCGCGTCCAGAAGCATTGATTCAAGGCTTGATGTTGCTACAAGAATCTATCACCAAAGAGCGTCGTCCGCTGGGCATCCATGTCAATGAGCAGGGTATCTATCAACCGCAGATGACGCCTGAGCGTGACCGTAAGCAAGCAGATCGTATCGCTGTAAAAAACCTGCGTAGCCCAGACAGCATCTAAGTTTAGACAGTATCTAAATTTAGATAGCATTTAGATTTAGCAACCTCAATATTTTATGCGCTCATCATGGTTTGGTTATGACTGACATAGCCTCACTTTGATTGACATCGCTCAGTTATGATTAATGAAGGAATACATCATTCATGGTCACGGTAGTCGAAAACACAGATCCTAAGATCAAGCCCGTCCCAGCCGTCATTACAGAGCTGGAGCAAAAGTATGCTGGTAAATTTGTCGTACAGCACACTGTGGATGAGATTCCAACAGTCTGGGTGGCGCGTGCAGATTTATTAGACGTGCTTTTATTTTTGCGCAAACTGCCCAAGCCCTACGTCATGCTATTTGACTTGTCAGCGATAGATGAGCGTCTGCGTCAGCATCGCGCAGGGTTGCCTGACAGTGACTTTACGGTGTTTTATCACCTGATGTCGCTTGAGCGCAATAGTGATATACGTGTCAAGGTCGCACTGAGCGAAGATGACCTCAATGTCCCAAGCGCGACCAATATTTGGCCAAATGCCAACTGGTATGAGCGCGAAGTGTGGGACATGTTCGGTATTGTCTTTACAGATCATCCGCATTTGACCCGTATTTTATTGCCAAAATACTGGGAAGGTCATCCACTGCGTAAAGAATATCATGCGCGTGCGACTGAATTTACCCCGTATTTCTTGAATACCGCCAAGCAGCAATACGAGCAAGAAAACCTACGTTTTGTCCCAGAAGAGTGGGGCATGAAGCGCTCAGGTCGTGATGAAGACTTTATGTTCTTGAACATCGGTCCTAACCACCCCTCCGCTCACGGTGCGTTTCGCTTGGTACTACAGTTGGATGGCGAGGAAGTCGTCGACTGTATCCCTGATATTGGCTATCACCATCGCGGCGCAGAAAAGATGGCTGAGCGTCAAACATGGCACTCATTTATTCCTTATACCGACCGTATCGATTATTTAGGCGGTGTGATGAATGAGCTGCCTTATATCATGTCAGTCGAAAAGCTCGCTGGGATTACCGTCCCACCTCGCGCCGAGACTATCCGTGTGATGATGAGCGAGTTTTTCCGTATTACCAACAATTTGCTATACGTCGGTACATTCATTCAGGATGCAGGTGGTATGACCCCTGTATTTTATATGTTTACCGATCGCCAAAAAGCCTATGACGTCATCGAAGCCGTGACAGGCTACCGTATGCATCCGGCTTGGTTCCGTATCGGTGGTACGGCGGCTGATCTGCCACGTGGCTGGCAGCGTTTGGTGCGTGAGTTCTTAGATTGGATGCCTAAGCGCCTGGACGAGTATGTCAAAGCAGCACTACAAAACAGCGTGCTCAAAGGTCGTACCCAAGGCGTCGCTCAGTACAATGCCAAGCAAGCATTGGCTTGGGGCGTGACGGGCGCTGGTCTGCGCGCGACAGGCGTGGATTTCGATATGCGTAAAGCGCGTCCTTACATGGGCTATGAGAATTACGATTTTGCAGTGCCAGTTGGTTACAACGGTGACGCTTATGATCGCTGTATGGTCAAAGTTGAAGAGATGCGTCAATCATTACGTATCATTCGTCAATGTATGGACAATATGCCACAAGGTCCTTACAAAGCGGATCATCCACTGGCCGTACCACCGCCAAAAGACCGTACGCTAAATGATATTGAGACATTGATTAATCATTTTATCTCAGTATCTTGGGGTCCTGTGATGCCAGCAGGTGAATGTACGACGATCGTCGAGGCGACCAAAGGTCTGAACAGTTATTACATCACCTCAGACAAGGCCACGATGAGCTATCGTACCCGTATTCGTACACCGACATTTGCGCATTTACAGCAGATGCCATCGGTCATTAATGGCTCACTGGTTTCTGATGCCATTATGTATTTGGCATCGATTGATATTGTGATGGCGGACTGCGATCGTTAAGATTTTGATCTTTAAGGTTAAACCGCTGCTTCATAAGTATTTGTTCATCAATATATTATTGCCTGATGGCACACCAAAATGCTGTCGCTTGTCGATATAACCACGGTTTTAAGCAGACTGATATTGGCTTGTGATAGAGCAGGATGAGTGAGGAAAGACAGAAGATTATGAAAATTGTTTCCGACAAAATGCCAAAAGTAGATGTGGAAAGCATCCTCACCACTGAGGAAATCGCTGCTATTCATGAATATATGCATCACTATCCCCATGCGCGCGCCGCCTCGCTAGATGCGCTAAAAATTGTGCAAAAGCGCAATGGCTGGGTCGATGATGCGCAAGCAAACGCTATTGCCAACATCCTAGACATCCCGATGTCAGACATGGATGGGGTCGCCACTTTCTTTAACCGTATTTATCGCCAGCCTGTCGGTCGCCATGTGATTCTCATCTGTGACTCCGTGGCTTGTTATTTGACAGGTTATGAGGCGCTGTCAGCTGAGATCAGATCACAGCTGGGTATTGAGTATGGTCAGACCACCGCTGATGGACGTTTTACACTATTGCCAATTTGCTGCTTGGGCAACTGTGATAAGGGACCAGCGGTACTGATTGATGAAGACACTTATGGTCCTGTCCAGCCCTCCGAGGTCGCGCAATTATTGGAGCTATACGCATGAGTTTAACGATTTCAGAGCAGATTGCTCGTCGCGGTCAAGGCCAAGCGCCAAGCCAGCTAAATGCACAGCGTGTTCCAATTTATGGCGATAAAGCGACAGCCACTAGCGAAACCAAGCCATTGACTTGGCGTTTGGCGCATCATGATGCGGTGCTTGATTTAGCCACTTATGAGTCTCTAAAAGGCTTCACTGGTCTAAAAGAAGCGCTATCTAAATCGCCAAAAGACGTCGGCAATATGATTAAAGCCGCCAATGTCCGAGGTCGCGGCGGTGCAGGTTTTAACGCGGGTCTAAAGTGGTCGTTTATGTCGCCGCCGGACGGTTTGCCGCGTTATCTTATCTGTAATGCTGATGAAATGGAGCCGGGTACTTTTAAAGACCGTCTATTAATGGAGCGTTTACCGTTTCAGTTGATTGAAGGTATGCTTATTACCGCGCATGCGATTGGTGCCACTGACGGTTATATCTTTATCCGCGGTGAGTATATCTTGGCCGCTGAACGTTTGGTCGCTGCTATCGAAGAATGTTTGGCCAACAATCTCATGGGCGACAATATTTTAGGCTCAGATTTTAGTTTTAATCTGCATGTGCATACTGGCGCTGGACGTTATATTTGCGGTGAAGAAACCGCATTGATTAACAGCTTAGAAGGTCGCCGTGCTAACCCACGTACCAAACCCCCTTTCCCGCAAATCTCTGGTGCATGGGGCAGACCAACGGTTGTCAATAACGTTGAGACCTTATGCAATATGCCAGCCATCTTGAATCACGGCGTAGAGTGGTATCAATCACTATCCGAGATTAAAGGTAAAAGTAAAACGCCAGGCACCAAATTATTTGGCTGTTCAGGCTTGGTCAATGATCCAGGCCTCTGGGAGTTACCCTTTGGTTATACGGCTCGCGAAATCATTGAAGATTTAGCCGGTGGTATGAAAGATGGTAAAACGCTGAAGGCTTGGTTACCGGGCGGCGCCTCGACTGACTTTTTGACTGCAGAACATTTGGACGTGGTCGTAGATTTTGACACCATTCAAGAAGCGGGTAGCCGTATGGGTACTGGGCTTATCATGGTCGTCGATGAGTCGCAAGATATGGTGCCGTTACTTCGTAACCTTGAGATTTTCTTTCAACGCGAGTCGTGCGGCTGGTGTACACCGTGTCGTGATGGCTTACCGTGGGGCGTCAAATTGCTGACCGCTATCAATAACGGTGAGGGACAAGTGGGCGATGTCGAAAAACTAGAGGGCCTGACGCGTGACTTATGGATTGGCAAGACGTTTTGTGCCCATGCACCAGGTGCGATGGAACCACTAATGAGTGCGATTAAATATTTCCGTCCAGAGTTTGATCAAAAAATCGCGCAGGCGGTTGGTGTCGATGTGATTGATGCGGCAGCCAACCAACAGCCAGCAGTGAAATAAGGAGAGCGGCATGGCAGTCATACATATTGATGGAACCACTGTCGAAGTAGATAGCAGCGACAACTTACTACAAGCCTGCTTATCACTCGGCATTGATGTGCCGTATTTTTGTTATCATCCAGCCCTAGGCTCAGTAGGCTCGTGCCGTCAGTGCGCGGTCAAGCAATTCCAGAATAAAGACGATATGGAAGCAGGTCGTGGTCGTCTCGTCATGTCATGTATGGTCGCCCCTGGCGATGATATGTACATCTCCGTGACTGACGATGAAGCCAAAGCATTCCGCAAGTCGATGGTTGAGCTACTCATGACCAACCATCCACATGACTGTCCAACTTGTGAAGAAGGCGGACATTGTCATTTGCAGGACATGACTTATATGTCAGGTCATAGCCGTCGTCGCTATCGCTTTACCAAACGCACCCATCATAACCAAGAGCTTGGGCCATTTATCGCCCATGAGATGAACCGTTGCATCGCTTGCTATCGTTGTGTCCGTTTTTATAAAGACTACGCAGGCGGCGAAGATTTGGGTGTTTATGGCTCAAACAATCGCGTCTACTTTGGCCGTGATAAAGATGGTCAGTTTGAAAGCGAGTTCTCAGGCAACTTAACCGAAGTATGCCCAACGGGTGTATTTACCGATAAAACGCATTCTGAACGCTATAACCGCAAATGGGATATGCAGTACGCACCAAGCATCTGTCATGGTTGCTCAGCAGGTTGTAATATCTCACCGGGTGAGAGATATGGTGAATTGCGCCGCATCGAAAACCGCTATAACGGCGAAGTAAACCGTTACTTCTTATGTGACCGTGGTCGCTTTGGTTACGGTTATGTCAACCGCGCTGATCGTCCAACCCAAGCGCTTGAGCGCATCAATGATAAACATGTCAAAATCAATATCGACTATGCTCTTGATGAAACCATCAAACGTATCAAAGATAAAAAAGTCATTGGTATTGGCTCGCCGCGCGCCAGCCTTGAGACTAACTTTGCCCTAAAAAACCTCGTTGGCTTTGATAACTTCTCAACAGGTCTGAATCATCAGCAACAAGCACTGGTCAATAAATGCATCGAAGTGCTTAGCACGGAAGGCATTTATAACCCTAGCATGACCGATATCGAAACGCATGATGCAGTGCTCGTATTAGGTGAGGACATCACGCAAACCTCATCACGAGTGGCGCTATCAGTACGCCAAGCCGCAAAGAACGAAGGCCTAAAAATGGCGGCGGCGCTGCAAACGCAGCCTTGGCTTGCTGAACCAGTTAAGCGTATCGCGCAAGATGCATTAAGCCCAGTTTATGTCATTGATGTGACCCAAACCAAGCTAGAAGACATCAGTAAAGTGAGCGTAGTCGCGACACCTGAAGACATCACTAAACTTGGTTTTAAAGTCGCTGATGAAATTGCTAACTTCGCTGATGATTTAGCAGAAGTAGCGGACCCACAAGCGGCTGAACAAGACGCTAATGTGGATGCGATGCAAGCATTGGCTCAGCAGATCGCTTATGATTTGGTTCAAGCGGATAAGCCATTAATCATCTCTGGTACTAGCCTGTCGTCTACCGCATTAATAGAAGCGGCGGCACAGATTACTCAAGCATTAACACAAAAACGTGCTGCGATTAAAGCAACGGAACAGCAGCAAGTTGAGGCACATAATGAGCAGGTTCGCGCCGCTGAAGCACAAACAGCAACTGCTCAGCAAAGCGAAGACAAAGACTTGTCTGCTAAACCCAACAAACCGGAAACGGGCGTTGATACAGAAGCACAAGACGATGTCGAGCGTGAGCCTGCAACCAAGCTTGAGCTAAAAGAAGTGAATGATAGCTATCATGCGCAAGCCGGTATCTATCTAACGGTTCCTGATGCCAACAGCATGGGTGTCTGCATGCTCGGCGGTCAGTCAGTCGAAGAATTGTTAGCGACTGATTTTGATGTCGTCATCGTCGCTGAAAACCAGCTAACTGATGCCATCGATGCCAATAAATTAACGCAGCTATTATCTGATAAGACCGTCATTGCACTGGATCATCAGCTACTTGATTGGCACAAAGATGTCGATATCGTATTGCCAGCGGCTAGTTTTGCAGAAGCGGACGGCACATTGATATCTGCTGAGGGTCGTGCCCAGCGCTTCTTCCAAGTTTATGATAACGAATATTATCATCCGATGAGTAGCATCAAAGAAGGCTGGCGCTGGCTGCACGCGGTACATAGCAGTATTGAAGGTCGCGACGTCGATTGGACACAGCTTGATGATGTTATTAATGCACTAATCGCTACGCATCCTAAGCTTGCTGGTATCAAGAATGCTGCGCCTGATGCTGATTACCGTATGACGGGTCTAAAGATTGCCCGTCAGCCGCGTCGCTATTCAGGCCGTACCGCCATGCGGGCCCCAATCTCAGTCCATGAGCCAATGCAGCCAAAAGATTTGGACACTGGTTTGACCTTCTCAATGGAAGGTTATAGCGGTAAAGAAGCACCAAGCTCGATGATTCCTTTTGCCAATGCGGCAGGTTGGAACTCCCCGCAGGCATGGAACAAATACCAAGACAAAGTCGGCGGACATCTGAAAAATGGTGATCCAGGGGTGCGTTTGTTCGATCAGCTAGAGCGCCTAGCCACTCGTCAATATGTGGCGCCAGAAGCCATGTCTTCGAATACAACTGACTTACAGCAAGGCCAAGCGAAGCTAGTACCGATTCATAATATCTATGCCAGCTCAATGATGGCATCACGTAGCCCAATCGTCGCAGAGCAGCTGCCAGTTGCAGCATGGCGTATCGGTATAGATGATGCCAAAGACTGGAATATTGCTACTGGTGATTACTTGGCGATTGAAATTGATAAGCAACAAATCACCTTGCCAGTACAGCTGGTTGGTTATTTGGCTGAAGGCTGTATCGGTTACCCAGTCGGGCAGGTGAGTATCATTCACCCATCAATGCCAGCGTCGGTACGTAAAGTAGACGCACCAGTAACGATGATGGGTAGCATGGCTAACGATATAATGAACAATAACGACACAGCGCAAATGAACGCAGCGCCGACCACCACACAGGAGGTGTAATATGCAAGTTACCCGTATTATCCCTGATGTGCCAAGCTTTTTGGCGGGTAGCATGAGCTTTGATACTTGGTCTATTCTGTTTTTGGTGGGTCAATCGCTAGTCATCTTTTTGGTCGTGGTATTGGTTGCCGCAATGATGATTGTCTATGAGCGCCGCATGCTGGCATTATGGCAAGATCGTTATGGTCCAAACCGCGTAGGGCCTTTTGGTTCGTTGCAGTTAGTCGCTGACATGCTCAAAATCTTCTTTAAAGAAGACTGGACACCAAACTTTACTGATAAGTTTATGTTCACCTTGGCACCTGCGGTCGCGATGTTCACGGCACTGGCTTCATTTGCCATTATTCCTATCTCGCCAACACTTGGCGTGGTTGATTGGGATATTGGTATTTTGTTTTTCTTTGCCATGGCGGGTATTGCTGTTTACGCCGTGATGTTCGGTGGTTGGGCATCTGCTAACAAATTCTCGCTACTCGGTGGTTTGCGCTCAGCTGCACAGACGATCAGTTACGAAGTGTTTTTAGGTTTGTCGTTGATGGGCGTTGTTGCACTAACAGGTTCATTTAACTTACGCGCTATTGTTGAGTCACAAGTCGACGGCTGGTATATCATTCCGCAGTTTTTTGGATTTTTGACCTTTGTGGTCGCGGGTGTGGCGGTTACGCACAGACATCCATTTGACCAACCAGAAGCAGAGCAAGAACTGGCTGAAGGCTATCATGTCGAATATTCGGGCATGAAGTTTGGTATGTTCTTCATTGGTGAGTATGTCAACGTTGTCTTGATTTCTGCCTTGATGACTTGCTTGTTCTTTGGCGGTTGGCTTGCGCCGTTCAATTTAGATATCCCATTTATTCCACCAGCTTTTTGGTTCATGATTAAAACGCTGTTCTTTATGACCATGTTTATTTTGGCTCGAGGCTCACTCATGCGTCCGCGTTATGATCAGGTGATGAACTTTGGCTGGAAAGTATGTCTGCCAGTAACGCTGATTAATCTATTAATCACTGCTGCGGTCATTTTGATCTTTTCCCCAACGTTATAGTCATTACTAGCCATCACTGATGAACTAGGGTAAAGCTGATAAGGATAATAATCCCATGTTTACTACCATAAAAAAGACCGTCATTGGTATATTTACCATTGTCCGCAGCATGTGGATGGTCAATAGTCATGCGCTCAGACCGCGTGACACCATCCTTTATCCTGAAGAGCCGGTACCTGTGCCGCCGCGTTTTCGTGGACGTATTGTCCTCACGCGTGATCCTGATGGAGACGAGCGCTGCGTCGCTTGTAACTTGTGTGCGGTGGCATGTCCGGTAGGGTGTATCTCATTACAAAAAGCCGAGCGTGAAGATGGACGCTGGTATCCAGAGTTTTTTAGAATTAACTTCTCACGCTGTATCTTTTGTGGATTGTGTGAAGAAGCCTGTCCAACGACAGCGATTCAAATGACCCCAGATTTTGAGCTGGGTGAATATAAGCGCCAAGATTTGGTCTATGAAAAAGAGCATTTGCTCATTTCAGGACCAGGTAAATACCCTGATTATAACTATTATCGTGTGACAGGTATGGCGGTAGCAGATAAACCAAAAGGTGCAGCACAAAACGAATCTGCACCGATTGATCTAAGGAGCTTGCTACCATGATGAATATTTTGAACCATCCTGAACTGGCTGGGTTTTATTCACTTGCAACAGTGGCGATATTTGCCAGTCTGCGCGTCGTGACTCAGGCCAATCCAGTGCATGCTATCTTATCGATGATTGTATCGTTGCTGGCAATTGCTGGGATATTCTTTGTATTAGGAGCGCCGTTTGCAGGTGCGCTAGAGATTGTTGTTTATGCTGGTGCCATTATGGTGCTATTTGTTTTCGTTATCATGATGCTGAACTTGGGCATGAGTAATGATGAGCGCGAAGAGCGTTGGCTCGATGCTGGTACTTGGGCGATACCGACAGGATTGACGATAATCATTGCCGTTGTGCTCTATGCAATGATTGGTATGGGTCATGATGAAGCCGTTATGATGGGTGGCACGACTATCTCTGCCAAAGCAGTCGGTACGGTGCTATTTACCAAATATATCATGCTGGTTGAAATTGCAGCTTTGTTACTACTAGCGGCTTTGGTGGCGGCATATCATTTGGGTAAAGAGTCGATTGATGAAGAGATCGTCGATCATGCGAGTCAAGACTTTCAGCCAAGTGTAGGCAGTATCAAACAATACGATAATGACAGTGCGCTTACACAGCATGATGGCGTAGAAATGGCTAAGCCCTACGAATATAAAGATGTTGACCCGCATGACTATGTTGGTATGAAGATAGGCATGAACACAGGTGCGAACAAAGTGACGCGCAAGGAGGCAGACTAATGGTACTAGCAGCAAGCGTGGCACAAGAGGTGTCAAACGTGCCGTTTGCCCACGAGGTGGCAGGCTTAGTACAGCCAGTTGCTGAGGCGCAAAATGTACTGGGTATGATACCCATGAGCCATGGACTGATTTTGGCAGGTATTTTATTTGCTATTGGTCTGTGCGGCGTCATGGTACGACGTAACTTCTTATTTATGCTCATGAGTCTTGAGATCATGATGAATGCGGCAGCACTAGCATTTGTCGTGGCAGGTAGTCGCTGGGTCGATCCAGACGGGCAGATTATGTTTATCTTTATTTTGACCTTGGCTGCGGCTGAAGCGTCGATTGGTCTGGCAATATTATTGCGTTTTTATCATCAGCGTGGGCATCTCGATGTCGATAGCGCCAATGAGATGAAAGGATGATGTCATGAGTTTATTACCATTAACCTTTATGTTCCCGCTCATTGGCTTTTTGATTTTAGCCTTTATGCGCGACAAATTATCAGAGACGGTCGCAGCGATTGTTGGCGTGGGTAGCATGCTGTTATCAGCATTATGTACGCTAGTCGTTAGCTATACCTTTTTGACCACCAATCCAGCTGGAACGGTAATTGAAGTTCCGCTATGGACGTGGTTCCAAGTTGGCGACTTTGCGCCGCATTTCGGTTTGAGCTTTGACGGTTTGGCATTGACTATGACAGGCGTCATTACTGGGATTGGCTTTTTGATTCATCTGTTTGCCTCTTGGTATATGAAAGGCGACACTGGCTTTGCCCGTTTCTTTAGCTATATGAATTTGTTCGTGGCCAGCATGCTGTTACTGGTACTCGCAGATGATTTGTTCTTGCTATATCTTGGCTGGGAAGGCGTGGGTATCTGTTCGTACTTATTGATTGGTTATTATTACCATGACAGAGCCAACGGTCGCGCCGCGATGAAAGCCTTTACCGTCACACGTGTTGGTGATGTGTTCTTAGCCTTTGGTTTGTTCTTATTATTCCGCGAATTCGGTACGCTTAATATTCAAGAGATTATTACGCGCGCGCCAGAAGTGTTCGATGTAAATAACCCAACGATGATGCTTACCACGATGATGTTGGTCGGCGGCGCGATGGGTAAATCAGCGCAGTTGCCACTACACACATGGCTTGCTGATGCGATGGCAGGTCCAACACCCGTATCGGCATTGATTCACGCGGCAACAATGGTAACGGCTGGCGTTTATCTGATTGCCCGCTTGCATCCATTATTTGAGTTGACCCCAGGCATCTTATTATATTGGGTTGGTGGCGTCGGGGCATTGACGCTGGTCGTTGCTGGATTCTGTGCGCTCGCGCAAACAGACATCAAACGTATCCTTGCGTATTCAACCATGAGTCAAATTGGCTATATGTTCTTAGCGCTTGGCGTGGGTGCGTGGCAAGGGGCAATCTTCCATTTGATGACCCATGCTTTCTTTAAAGCATTGCTATTCTTATCATCAGGTGCGGTTATTCTTGCGGTACATCACGAGCAAGATATCTTTAAAATGGGCGGTCTGCGTAAAAAGATACCATTGGTATTTTGGTGTTATATCATTGGTGGCGGTGCGCTCGCGGCGATACCTTGGGTTACCGTTGGTTTTTATTCTAAAGAAGCGATTCTTTGGGAAACTTATGCCACAGGTCACTTAGTACTATTCTATATGGGTGTATTTGGTGCGTTCCTAACAGCAATCTATACATTCCGTATGATTTGGATCATATTCTTCGGTGAAGAAAAAACCCATGCGCACAAGCTATCAGGGGTGTCGTACTGGTTACCTTTAACGGTATTACTTGTATTGTCTACCGCTGTTGGTGCATGGATTACGCCGCCACTACAAGGTGTATTGCCAGAGAGCGTAGGTCACTTATTAGAAGTCGCGGGTCAAGACCATGCTAAGCACACCGCAGAGTATATCGCGATGGGTGCGATGGTGGCCGGTTTGATATTGGCAGCACTATTATATGTCGTCAATAAAGGTCGCATGCTCATGAGCTTTAAGCGCTCACGTATTGGCGGGGCGCTATATCATTGGTGCTATCACGGTCTAGGTTTTGATGCGCTATACGATATAATTTTTGTAAAACCCTTTTTGTTCATCGGCCGCTTATTAAAAGCCGACCCTATCGATAAAACGTGGCTATTCTTGCCTAAGCTGGCTTCGGCAGGTAATAAAGTATTGTCTGCGACGCAAACAGGGTCTCTTCGAGGTTATGCCACAAGCTTTGGCTTGGGTATGGCTGTATTGCTGGTGCTGGTAATGATAACGGTGGTGTAAAGATGATGGAGTTACAACAAACGTGGATGCTACCAGCATTAATCGCAATTCCTTTTATTGCAGGATTGCTATGCTGGTTGGTGGAGCGATTTAATAAACGTCTGCCGCGCTGGATTGCCTTGATCGGTATGATGTTGACCTTTGCTTTGTCATTAATACTTTGGCAGCAGGGTGATTTTAGCGGTATGAGTAAGCAGGTCATCGCGCCAGATGCTGCCGTGCCTTGGGTCGCAGAATTTAGTGTGCCGTGGATACCGAGCTTTGGTATTAGCTTTCACTTGGCGTTAGATGGTTTGTCACTGATGATGGTAGCCTTAACAGGTTTGCTTGGTGTGGCAGCTGTTGCCTGTTCGTGGAATGAGATTCAGCGCCGCGTTGGCTTTTTCCACCTAAACTTATTATGGAGTTTGGGCGGCGTTATCGGGGTTTTCTTAGCGATTGATCTGTTCTTATTCTTCTTCTTTTGGGAGATGATGCTGGTTCCTATCTATTTCTTGATCGCGCTTTGGGGTCATGATGTGGTTGGCAAAACCAAAGAATACGCCGCAACCAAATTCTTTATCTATACCCAAGCGTCTGGGCTTATCATGCTCATCGGTATTTTGGTATTGGTCATTATCAGCTACGCCCAAACTGGGGTGGTCAGCTTTAACTATAATGACTTACTCGGTACGTCACTTGGCGGCTGGGAATATCCCATCATGCTGTGCTTCTTCATTGGTTTTGCGGTGAAGTTGCCTATTGTACCTTTTCATGGCTGGTTGCCAGATGCGCATGCGCAGGCACCAACGGCAGGTTCGGTGGATTTGGCAGGTGTGCTCATTAAAACTGCCGCCTATGGTTTGATTCGTTTTGTGTTGCCATTATTTCCAGCCGCGTCACAAGAGTTTGCACCGATTGCGATAACCTTAGGTACGATTGGTATCTTCTACGGTGCTTGGCTCGCGTTTATGCAGACCGACATGAAGCGTTTGCTAGCGTATACCAGTGTCTCGCACATGGGCTTTGTGGTACTAGCAATCTATGCTGGAACATTACTCAGCTTACAAGGTCTGATGATTCAGATGCTTGCGCACGGGCTTAGCTCGGCGGCACTATTTATCATGGCAGGGCAGCTATATGAGCGTCTGCATACACGTGATTTGACCTTGATGGGTGGTATGTGGGGACAGTTCCGTTACTACGCACCGATCTTGATGTTCTTCTGTGCGGCGCTGCTGGGTATTCCAGGTACAGGTAACTTCATTGGCGAGTTCATGATTTTGTTTGGCTCCTTTGCTCAGTATCCTGTGTTTGTGGTATTTGCGACATTCAGCTTAGTGTTTGCAGGGCTATACTCACTTATTTTGATTCATCGCGCGTTATTTGGTGAAAACAACATCGCTGCATTGGCAGAGCGAGAGACTAAGTCACATGGTTTGCCTGCACGTAGATTAAAAGATTTGGGCAAGCGCGAGCTGTCATTACTATTGATGTTAGCGGCTGGTTTGGTATGGCTCGGATTATATCCACAGCCGTTCCTTGATACCTCAAGTCACGCGATGCAGTGGATCAACAATGCATATATATACAATCAAGTGACACAGGTAGATGCGTCGCAACTGCTTGATGTAATGGAGGCACGTTAAGTCATGAATGAGATTACAATGAATGATTTGATAGGGCTTGTGCCTTACGCGCCGATTATAGCCGTAGTGATTACGGTACTCATGGTGATGATTGCCATCACTATCAAGCGCTCGCATATGGTCACTGGTACAATCACCGTGGTCGGTTTGAATATTGCTCTGGTTACGTTACTTGGGCAAATGACGGGCTTTATTGAAAGCGGTGCTATTGCGCCAAATGCTGAGCAGTTATTTGTGATTGATAACTTTGCTCAGTTCAATATGGTGATAGTTCTAGTTTGTGCCTTGGCGTGTTGTACGCTATCCTATGCGTATCTGTCCGATCTAAAAGACAATAAAGAAGAGCTATACTTGCTCATGCTGCTATCGACCATTGGTGCATTACTCATGGTAAGCGCGCAGCATATGGCATCATTCTTTATGAGTCTTGAGATGCTGTCAGTGCCTTTATATGGTTTGCTCGCTTATACTTATATGCGTAACCGCTCGCTTGAGTCAGGACTAAAATATCTAGTATTGTCGGCGACAGCGTCAGCGACTTTACTCATGGGTATGGCCTTTATCTATGCAGAAGTAGGCTCGTTGGCATTTAAGCCAATCAGCATGGTATTGGGCAATATTTTTGAATCGCCACTGTTGATATTGGGTGCGGCGATGATGATGTTTGGTATCGCCTTTAAACTCTCGGCTGCGCCCTTTCATATGTGGACGCCAGATGTTTATGAAGGCGCGCCTGTCCCTATTGCGACCTTTTTGGCGTCTGTCTCAAAAGTTGCCATGATGGCGCTGGCGGTTCGATTCTTAATCGATACCTCTTTATTGGCATTGCCATCGGTGCAAATGTTATTAATGGTGATGGCAACCTTGTCTATCTTGGTAGGTAACTTGTTGGCTGTGCGTCAGACCAGCCTCAAACGTCTATTGGGTTATTCATCCATTGCGCATATGGGTTATGTGATGATCGTTATCGTTAGTATTGGCGCTGCTGCTGATAGCATTTCTAGTATGTATATGGCGGTGTATGCCTTTACCTCTATCGGTGCCTTTGGTGTGGTGACATTGATGTCGAGTCCATATCGCCTATCTGGTGAGGCTGATGAGCTGACACATTATCAAGGGCTATTCTGGCGTCGTCCAGTATTGACGGCCGTGATGACAATCATGATGCTGTCGCTGGCTGGTATTCCATTGACCGCAGGCTTTATCACCAAGCTATTTGCGATATTGGCTGCTGTACAAGGAACCAACTGGTTCTTAGCAGCGATGATTATCCTAGGTAGTGCGATTGGTCTATTCTACTACTTGCGCGTGTTACTCACACTGTTCAAGCGTCCTAAGCAGTTCATCGAGTTTGACGTGTCCGGACAATGGGGTATTCGTACCGGCGGTATTATGGTTATTGCGGTGACGGCCATTATCCTGTTCTTTGGTATTTTGCCAAATAGTATGATCGAATGGGCAAGCTTGGCTCGTATTTGGTAGATTCAATGATTTATGCGATAAGATAAGCCATTTGTTGCTTATCTGTTGTTACGGTTAAAAAACCAAGATGCGCCCGCTTTATGATAAGCTTGGCGCATCTTTTTTTGCTTAATTTTTGTCTTTGGCAAACTTATCTTATAAAAATACCATTTAACAAAATATGAGTGATGAACAGTTATGAGTGATAATATTCAAACGGTAACGGTGCTCAGCAAAACCACATGGACGCCAAATTTATTTAGCTTTACCGTCAGCCGTCCTGATAGTTTTAAGTTTACTGCCGGACAGTTTGTGCGCTTGGGTGTCAATCCGAGTCAATTAAAATATTACCAACAGGTTGAGGCAAGTGATGAAGTCTCTAATGAAGCATTGAATGAAGATATCTTTCGAGCGTATTCGATTGTGTCTTCGCCATTCGATGAGGTGCTAGAGTTTTTCTCTATTGTGATTCCTGATGGTGCCTTTACTTCACAGCTGCAACATCTACAAGTGGGCGATGAGTTACTGCTTAATACCATGCCATTTGGATTCTTAACGTTAGCGCGTTATCAAAAACCATTGCCAAAGGATTTGTGGCTGCTCGCGACAGGGACTGGTCTTGCACCGTTTTTGTCGATGCTACAAGACCTAAAGACATGGGAAGATTACGAGCATATCGTGCTAGCCTATAGCGCACGCTCGACGGATGAGCTTGCGTACGTTGAGCAAATCGAGCGCTTGCAAGACGATTTTGGCTCGCTGGTTGATAATCCTGCAAAGCTGATTTTCATTCCTATCGTCACCCGAGAGACTGTCGACGGCGCGTTATCAGAGCGTCTGCCAAAGCTGTTATTAGAAGGCACGTTGCAAGCGCGTGCGGGTATCGATTTGGATGTCGATACGACGCATGTCATGCTATGTGGTAACCCAGATATGGTGGATGATACCAAAGAGGCGTTAAAGACATTGGGTCTGGTGATGAATCGCCGCGGTGAGGGTAATATCGCTGTTGAGAACTATTGGTAGGGGCAGCTAACGATTGTCTCATTTAATAAAAAACGCTGCATCTATCAGGCTAACAACCTGTGAGATGTAGCGTTTTTTTTGGAGACATCGTTTATGGATCGTTATTCTTGGCTGGGTTCGGTGGCATCGTCTACAGGGTTGATAGGGCCTTGCATCAATTGCGGCTCATCATCGTCGCTAATGATATCTTCGTTATTGCTTGAGGCCAATAAGTCACGGTAGTTAATCTGCGCCTTCAAAACCATTTGCTCTTCTTCAAGCTTTCCATAGTTGACCTGTACTTTATACAACGTACTCATGACCTTTTTGTTGTTTTTTAGCCAGCGGTTAATATCGAGGTAAATCACTTCATCTTTTGGGCGAGCAATATTGACGTAGGAGAGAATAAAGCCCAATGGGTCTTTTTTGAGGACGCTGTGATAAAACCAAATAGCAAGCTTGATCCCTTGGCGCTTAACAAAAGACTCGCAGCGTAGATTTAATATATCGGTATACGTCTGCTGACCAAACACAAAACGTTGGACATTACGATCGAGCTGCACATGTATCAAACTAAAATTACTGGCCACTTCAGCGTAAATACCGCCAGCATCAACCGTACAGTATAAGCGAAACCAGTCATCATGCATTTCAACGCGCAGCTCTAGTATGGCTTTTACATTATCCGTTACAAAGCTTTGTAGCGCCTCGTTGACGTATTTTTGTGCGACTGGTAGGGATATCTCATCTTCGAGTTTGTCTGTCGTTTTATGATAGATGTCTTTAACCGATTGAGCGATACGCTCCCAACCACTATCAAGTGATTCGTCAAAACGATAGCCGATGTTCTCAAAGAACTCGTCAAAACTGTCTGAATTATTCACGTTATCAAAGTCGCTCAAACTTATTATCCTTATAATTATAGGGCTTAGCACCAGCGTTTTAAAACAGTATATAACAAATACCGTGGCTTCAAAATGGACACATGCGTTTTATGACAATTCATTTGATATCATAAAGACGATACCTGTTTTATAACATTTTTAGTGATAGGGATTTGTTTTAAGTAGATGAAAGGTTGTAAACAATGACTGATTAGCGCCATCTCTCGACACTATCGGTTGGGCTAGCGACTTAATTCTATGTCATGTTATGATAGCGCCGACATATATCGTGCATATCACTACATGCTCATTTATAAACCATACCCTTACCTATCAGCTGAGACCCATTGTGGCCTATATCAAAGACTCACAGAGCTACCATTTTTCGGCGCAGCCTCCCAAGCGTGATGTGAGCTTACCTGTAGCGATTGTCATTGCGGTCGCCATACACGTATTGATTATTTTTGGCATCAGCTTTTCGATGGGTAAAGACCCGGCTGCCATGATGCAGGATGTGGCAAAGGCGCTCACCGATAATATGCAGCCAAACGAAGACGCGCATTTTATTGCCAACGCCTCACAAGAAGGCGGCGGCACCATAGAGGAGCGACTAAGACAAGAGAATGACCAAATGAGTCCATTGTCTGCTGAGCAAATGAGCGAGACACAAGACGTCATCAATCTACAGCGCCAAGTTCGACAGCAGCGCTACCAAGAGAGCTATCTGCGCACCACGTTAAGCTGGCGTCAGGCGAGCGTAGAGTCGGATAATGATAGCAAACAAGCACAAGATGACATCATGGCACAAGAAGCGCGTCTGCGTAAGCAAATCGCTACTTTAGAAGCGCAATTGTCTCAACGTCAGCAAGTCTATGCGACCAAATCCAAAGTGGTCACTATGGATAGTAACTCGACCACGCGCGGGGCAGCAGCTGACTATATCAATACCTTCCGTGAGCATGTCGAGCGTGTCGGCAATCTGCATTATCCTGTGCAAGCACGGGCGCAAGGCATTACGGGTGAAGTGCGGCTCATGGTCATTATTAGTAATAATGGCAATATCAAAGCCATTCGTCTGCTAGAAAGCTCAAATTCGACGATACTGGATGAGGCCGCAAAACAGTCAGTACGACAAGCAGCACCTTTTGGACAATTTACCAAAGAGATGAGTGATATTGTCGAGTTACGACTGATACGTACTTATCGCTATAGCGACGAAGTGGATGTCACCTACTGACGCCACAAAACGAAAACTACAAAACTAAAGCGATAAAAAATCAGTGACACGATAAATAAACATAGAATATCAACGAATACGTCATAATATTTGACGACAATAATTAAGATTAATCGACACCCAAATTTATAACACACCGCTATCGAGTAAAGAGTTAGTATGGAATTTTTAGGTTTTACAGTAGATGTTGCAACGCTCACCAGCAATGCATTAGAGATAGTCATCAAGGTGGCTTTGGCAATACTTATATTTATCGTTGGGCGCTGGCTTGCCAAAAAAGCCGTCGACTTTTTTGGCCGTCTCATGGCGCGTAGTCATTTAGATGAAACAGTCTCTGGCTTTTTAAGCCGTCTGTTGTATGGCGTGCTATTGGTTGTCGTAGTCTTAGCCGCACTTAGCAAAGTTGGCGTACAGACCACCTCGGTCGTTGCTATCTTGGGCGGTGCCGCGGTTGCAGTTGGTTTGTCACTAAAGGATCAATTATCAAATTTTGCCGCTGGCATTATGATCGTGACTTTTCGCCCATTTGTACGCGGTGATTATGTGCAAATCAGCAGCTATACGGGTACAGTGACCGAGATTACCTTGGTCAACACGCATCTAACGACCATTAACAATCATGACATCATTATTCCTAACAGCGACATCACAACCTCAGCGGTGGTCAACTATACAGCACTACCCAATCGCCGCGTCGATATCACCGTGGGCATTGGCTATGATGCAGATATCAAAACGGCCAAAGATCTGATGCTGAGCCTCGCCAGAAATAACCCGTTGTCTTTCACCGATCCTGAGCCTATTGTACGAGTGACCAATCTTGGTGACAATTCAGTTGATTTGACATTGAACGTATGGACGACCAATGCTGATTGGTGGACCATGCAGTGCCAGTTACTTGAGCAGTTCAAACACGCGTTGGATGATGAGGATATTGAGATTCCATTCCCGCAGCGCAGTATCCATGTCAAAGGTTTGGATCAAATGATCAATCAAATGGGTCAAGCACAAAAGCTGCCGACCACTAAAGATTGATTAAGACTGAATTAAAGATAGGGATTTGGTAGGTTTAGGGCTGCCAAAATCTCAATCTCAAAGCGCTCCATTTCATCTTGCTCAGCCTCTCCGAGCTCATGATCAAAACCCAGTAGGTGCAGCACGCCATGTATCAGTAAATGACTGATGTGCTGCACCACGGTTTTGTCTTGCTCTTGTGCCTCACGTACCATGACCTCATGACAGATAATAAGCTCACCAAGAGACAGTGTTGGCATTAGTCCGATGATGGCGACAGGCAACTCACTTGGATAAGACAAAATATTGGTCGCATAGTCCTTACCACGTGCCTCTAAATTGAGGGCTTGGCCTTCGATTTCATCTGTGATATATATATCCAAGGTTTTAGGTTTTTCTTGCCACAGCTCAGAATCGATATCTGCAAAGTAGGGTAGCGTCAGCCCTTCATTGATGCGCGCGTTCATATAATCTAAAGTTGCCATCATGACAGATAATAGATACTTACGATCATAAAATTTATCCAATACTTCGTCACTGATACTATCGGCTGCATTAATATCCAGTGCTACCAAGCTGTCATCATCATTAGTAGCACTATGATCTTGGTGGCTATTATTACTGTCAAATTGGTTCATATCGTTGTCCTGTTTTATTATAAATGGGCGTGTTTAGTTGGCTATACCCAATCTAGACCATGCCTCACCCAAGTAATGCTAAACCTAAGCAGTCTCTGTCAAGAAAAAACCGGACTACTTTAGTAATCCGGTTTTTCTATGCAATATAAATCTTTATAGTAAATTGTTCTAGCTTTATTATAGTTGATCCAATTTAAGAGCGGTACAAGGCAACCGAGTGCAGATGTATATGTCATACTTCAAGCGAGGTTAACGCTATAACGCTTTTATAGTGGATTGACTATATTAGATCTCTTGCAAAAGTACCAGCTCATTGACTTCCACTGACGGAGTTACAAGGGCTGACGATGACTTATGCAAGAAGTCTATTATAGTTTGGCAGCAGCATTAGCCACAGCTTGTCTACGTTCTTGTTCTTTGATACGTTCAAACTTACGTTTTTCTTCTAGAGCCATTTGCTCTTCATCGTACACGTCATACGCTTCAACGATTTGTTGTACCAACTGATGGCGTACCACGTCTTTTGAATCAAATTTGGTGATATGAATTTCTTCGATGTCTTTTAAGATATGCATTGCCTGCGCGAGACCTGACTTATGACCGCGCGGCAAATCGACCTGCGTGATGTCACCAGTAATCACTGCACGTGAGCCAAAGCCTAGACGTGTCAAAAACATTTTCATCTGTTCAGGCGTCGTGTTCTGTGCTTCATCCAAAATGACAAAGGAGTTATTGAGCGTACGACCACGCATATACGCAAGCGGGGCGATTTCGATGATTTGTTTTTCGATCATCTTGCCAACTTTCTCAAAACCTATCATCTCATAGAGCGCGTCATACAATGGACGCAAGTAAGGGTCAATTTTTTGCGTCAAATCACCAGGCAAGAAGCCTAGTTTTTCGCCAGCTTCTACGGCTGGACGTACGAGCAAGATACGCTCAATCTCGTTACGCTCTAGCATATCGACTGCACAAGCGACCGCAAGATAGGTTTTACCAGTACCAGCAGGGCCAATACCAAACGACACATCAGAGCTTAAGACGTTTTTTACATAGCGCTGCTGGTTGCCACCGCGCGGTATGATGCGACCTTTGCGCGTACGCAGACTGACGGGCGTAAACTCATTAGCCTCATCTGATTCTGCATCCTCAATATCATCATCCTGCTCATCGTCGTCCATATCCTCATCACGCGAGATGCTAGATTGAATAATCAGATGCAGCTCTTCTGCGCTGATATCTTTGGTGTTTTGGGCTTCATCGACCATCTTATAGATGATACGTTCACCGCGCTCGACAGCGGTCACATCGCCACTTAAGCAAAAATCGCCTTGGCGTTGCATGATTTTGATATCGAGGCGTTCTTGGATGTATTTCATGTGGTTGTTATATTCGCCAAGCACGGTTTTGAGCTGTGCTGGCGTTAGGGATTCGAACTTTATACGGCGGCTCATGGTATCAGTCAAGCGATTATCCTTGTATTGTATGCCCGGCGCTGTGATTTCATTTTGATAGCGTCACGGGTTTCAGAGATAAAGTAGTTAGTAGCGTTATATGGGTGTTGAGTAGTTATAGTAAATACTAAAAATAACGGTAATATTATTGTTGGTTTTGTGGAAGATAATAAATAAAAGTCTTGCCTTCATTATGGTAGAGAATTTTTAAAATTCAAGCGATACATTGAGCATATAGCGTTGTTTTTGTATGTCGATTGCAATCAACATACAGGCCTACTCCAAATCGAGTCAACAGCATGTCTATTAAGTTCATTTATCAGTTAGATAACATCATCAGGGAAAAGTAACGCTCGCATTGAGATATTGATAAGTTGAGTTTTTACCGATATAAACCTTCTTGCGATGAGGATGGACGAACGATTTGTCTACGGTTAAGAGCGCAGCATGATAGGCAATTTGTGGTAATCTATGAGCGATATTACAGCACTCAATCGCCAAAGACGTGTCTGCCCAACAATTATAATAGGAACAACAACGATGCAAGAGACAGGTTCACCTTTATCCAATTCTAAAAGCCTACCTGAAAGAAGAGAAGCAATCACCGACCAGCAAGTGCTTATCGTCGGTGGCGGTCATGTCGGTTTGTCTTTTGCCTTACTACTGGCGCATCACGGCATTGCTAGCACGCTATTAGAAAAAAACCGCTATCCAACCATCAGTCCGACCGATGACCGTACGCGCAGTCATTATTTGGACAGTCGTAATACAGCGTTATCTCGGCGTACGGTACAGATCTATCAAGAGATTGGATTGTGGGATGAATTGCAAAGCCATGCGTGCCGAATTGATAGCGTGCAGATTAGCGAGCAAGGTAGCTTTGGGCGCGCGCAGCTGAACAAAGTCGAAGAGAAAGTCGAGTCGTTTGGACAAGTCATTGAAAACGCGTGGCTAGGACGTAAGCTCTTATTAGCCGCACAGCAGTCGCCACTTATTACCTTGATTGATAATGCCAGTGTCAACGCCGTTGCCCAACAAGCGGACGGCGTGACGCTGAGCTTTAGCAACGATGGCGAAGCAGAAAATGAGCAACAGTTACAAGCCAGCGTGTTAGTCGCTTGTGATGGACGCGATTCTACGGTACGTCAATTGTTAGATATCGGCACCACAACCTATGACTATCAGCAAACCGCTATTGTTGGTGTGGTAGAGACCGATAGACCGCATGAGCATGTGGCGATTGAGCGCTTTAGTCCAGCAGGGCCACTGGCGGTGCTGCCATTGACCGACCCAGAAGGCGATGGCAATGAGGAATATCAACAAGGCTACAGACGCTCGGTGGTTTGGGTCTGCCCAAAAGGCGAAGAGACAAGATACCTAGAAGATGATGCGCATTTTTTGGCGACGTTGCAGGAAGCATTTGGTGAGCGTGCTGGCACGTTTGTCAACGCTGGTCGCCGCGGTGGCTACCCGCTGACGCGCGTACTGGCAGATAAACAAGTCGCTGGCCGCTGCGTCATCATGGGTAATGCCGCCCACACCTTGCATCCCGTGGCAGGTCAAGGCTTTAATCTGTGTATGCGCGATGCTCACGTACTGGCAAAAATGCTGAGCGCGCAAGTGCTGCGAGGCGAGGATATCGGTAGTCCGGCATTGCTCACGCGCTATGAAAAAGCCCGACAAACCGACCAAAAGCGCGTCATTCGTTTTTGTGATGCGGTCGTCCATGGCTTTACCCATCCCAATCCAGCGATTAAGCTAGCGCGTAACATGGCACTGGTGGCGTTTGATAAACTGCCCAATATCAAACCGCTGGTGGCAAATTATGCCATGGGTTTAAAATCGTAATACCCATAACTAAAGTGATGCGCTATTTTTAGCCCATTTAGATAATTATCAATTGAATTAAAGATACGCCCTAACACGTCCTGATATCGAGAGCTAACTTATGACAAACAACCATACACTCATTATCGGTGGCGGTATCGTTGGCGCGACGCTCGCGCTAAAGCTGGTGCAGAACAAAATGCCAGTGACCTTGGTTGATGCCCGTCCTGCCCGTGACGAGTCTGCGTGGCAAGCGGTGCTGGGCAAACGTGACGCGCGTGTCTATGCGCTTAGTTTGGCGAGTATTAATTTGCTTACAGAGGTTGGCGCGTGGCAACACATTACCGCATCCAAGCGTAAAGCCGACTATTCGCAAATGCAGGTATGGCAGTTGAACGGCATGGGCGAGCTATTATTTGGTGACAGTCATGACCAAAGCGCTGCGCCTGAGATACTCGGTAGTATGGTGGAGCCAGCCGTTATTGAGCACGCCTTATGGCAGCGTTTGCATAAAGCGGATGTCAGCGACTATCTGACCGTTATCGCTGGGCATAAAGTGGTCAATATGGACTGGCTAGGTGCACAGCAAGGTTACCGTGTGACCTTGGATGATGGGACAGCGATTGATGCGCGTCTGTTGGTTGGTGCTGATGGGCGTGGCTCATTTGTCCGTCAACAAGCAGGCATTGGACTTGATACGCTCGATTATAATCAAACCGCGATTTGCTGTGCGATTCAAACAGAGAAACCACATCAAGCGACTGCTCGTCAAGCCATGTTGCCAACGGGGACGCTAGCGCTCTTGCCGCTAGCGGATATTACTGATGACGATAAGGCAAATCCACAACATTGGCAATCTATCGTATGGACCTTGCCGCCCAATCAGGCATTGGCATTGATAGAGGAAGACGACCGCTTTATCGCAGATAAACTCGCAGCGGCAAGTCATTACGAGCTGGGTGCTATAAAGCAGATTGAGTCCATCGCCAGTTTTCCTTTAGCAGCACAACAAGCAAAAAACTACGTCGCTGATAACTTGGTACTCATCGGTGATGCCGCCCATGGCGTGCATCCGCTAGCAGGCCAAGGGTTGAACCTCGGTATGCTAGATGTAAAAGTGTTGTGTGAGCAGTTGATGCATGACTTTACCCGTAGTGGCGGCACGCTGTGGGGCAGTAATCAAACGCTGCGTCATTATGAGCGCTCGCGTCGTCCGCATAATAGCCTGATGATGCACAGCTTTTCGGCACTGAATTGGTTGTTTGCAGGGTCGCTTGCACAAACTCGTCCTATGCAGCAACTGCGTAGCGAAGGCATGTACCGCGTTGGCAAGATTAAACCTTTAATGCGGCTGTTTGCGAAGCAGGCTAGTGGGGTTTAGTTTGCTTGTTCTTAGTGACACAGAGTTAGTGACACAGAATTAGTGACATAGCATGAGTATAAGTATGACCTATCATAACCAGTAAGGCATTCACTATGACAAAGTTTAAGAAAACAAAATTCTCTACTGCCTTATGGATGATAGGAGCTGTGGTAATAGCAGGCTGCCAATCAGTGACTCCAGTCACAAGTAACATAGCACAAGAGGTTTTAAAGCCCTCCATTTGCGTGGTTGAACCGCCACCTGTTGATGAAAATGGCAAACCTATGCCAGTAGATTTGGACGATACATTGTCTATGGAGTTACGAGTATTTTTTGATAAAGATAGTGTCGAATTCAAGGAACAATATACTCCGGAATTAAATAAGATCATAGCGTTCGCGGATCGCTGTTCTAACCTGACTTTTTTTGTCCAAGGGCATACCTCCAAAATTGAACAGCAAGCCATTGACGAGAAAGCTCTACATCTCAAAGGCTCGTCTCAGCCACTGGACTTTATCTCATTAGCGAGTGCTCGTGCACAAAGTATCAAAAATTATTTGGTTAATCTTGACCTGCCAGCGTATAGAATTCGCACCTTTGATTGTAGCGCTAATAATCCTATTGCTCCTAATGATACCGAGGAGGGAGCTATTATGAATCAGCGAGCGTTCGGTTGGATATCAGCGCGAGATAGGTATGATCAAATGTTACTCGAATGCAGAGAGTTTTAAAGGAAAAATATTATGAAAACTCAATTGGGAAATGCATTTTTAATTTTGGTAAGTGCTTTGGCGTTATCAGCCTGCCAAACATCTGTTTCACAAAATCAAGCAACTCAAAATATTAATGCTCCAGTTGCTAAAGTTATTTTAGATAGCGACGGTGATGGCGTACTTGATGCTATGGACGAATGCCCAAGGACGCCACATAATATGGTAATAGATGAAAGAGGCTGTCCGCACTCCTTACTTTTTGCTGAAAATGAATTCAGAATGGAAGCTAGAGCCTATTATGATGAAAATAGCAGTGAGATAAAAAGTGAGTATTATGAACAGCTAGATAACGCAGGCAAGAAAATGCAAGATCATTTGGACGCTATCATGCGTGTTGAAGGGCATATATCCAAGCGTGAAGACAGTCGCGGCAACCAAACACTATCAAGATACCGTGTAGAAGGAATCAAAAATTATATCGTTATGAAATACAATATAGATCCCGCTCGTATCGAAACGTCCTATTATGGATCGGAGCGACCGATTGCGCCTAATGATGCTGAAAACAGTTGGCTCAATCAGCGTATTTATGTGCTTATTAGCAATGTTGAATAGTGTATTCAGCGTTTGAAAATTAAAAAAGTAAATTTATCAAATGCTACCCCAAAGCCGAAAACACCACCATCAGTACGGGCGAGATGATATTAATCAAAAAGCCAAAACTAATCGCCAGTGGCACCACTTTTAGACCGCCAGATTGTTGAATAATAGGCAAGGTAAAGTCTAAGCTCGTTGCGCCGCCAAGCCCCACCGCAGCCGAAGGATATTTGCGCATAAATACAGGAATGAATAGCAGCGCAAAAAATTCCCGTATCAAATCATTAAATAGCGCGACACTGCCCCATACCGCGCCGTAAGCATCGGTCATGACAATTGCTGATAGTGAATACCAACCAAACCCCGACGCCATTGCCAAGCCTTTCGTCCACGACACATCGGTAAATAGTAAGGCAAACACAAGCCCACCAACCAACACCGATAGCGTAAAAATAACGCTCATCTCGACGCCGCGCTTGTTGAGCATGACTTCTTTGAGCGTAATCCCTGAGCCTTTAAGGCCAATACCGACGAGTAAGATCAAGATCATCAGCATGACCGTCATAGAGTTTTCAGGTGGCATATAATCAGCAGGCAAGAAGTAGCCAATCACCATCCCAATCACCACGCAGACGACCTGTAATAGGCTACCTCGAATACTGACACGATGCTCTTTAGATTTAACGCTTGGTTTTTTGGCATGCCACGGTCGCACATGATCAAATACCATCAGTGCAAACAATCCTGTGCCAATCGTCAATATGGATAAGGCAGTCACGTACAGTGCAATTTCGCCAACTTGATTACCCAGCCCTTCTACCTGTGATAGCTCAATACCGATCAGTGCCAAGATAAGATAGACCAAATAAGACAAGCCTGTATCGGCAAGTTTGGTCATGGTCGGATTAGAGGGAATGGCAAAGCCAATAAACATTGGCATCAAGACCAAAACGAGGGTAATCAGGCTTTGCATAGGGCAGGCTCGCAGCGGTTTTAACAAGATATTTTAGGAAGCTTGCGATTGTACCATAACCCTGAGCGAATACTAAAAACCCACTAGGTAGCCTGCATTGATTAATATTTTGTGAGCTGATAGGACTTGCGGCAGGTCAATCAGTCTCTGCTATTGGCTGACTTTTTCTAGGACGTTGATGTGCACACTGCTCCGTCAAGCAATCAACGTTTTCCACATATTGTTTAGCGTTTTCGATATATTTATAGATTGAGCAGCAGAGATATGTTGCTGATATGGCTCACGCTGTGGCCCAACCACACTCGTCCGAGGAGTAGCCGCTAGATTTGGATAATCAAGGCGATAATGTCCGCCGCGACTCTCCATACGCTGATAAGCAGACTGAATAATTAAGGTCGCTAAAGCAAGCTGTCTGGTTAATTGAAAGCATGCAAGTTCGCTAGCAGTAGTAGGGCTGCGTCTATTACTTGCATCGGATTGATCAGACTCAGCATCTGTGAACCAGTCTTGCCACTTTTGTATTTGGGTTAGTGCTTGCTCTAATTGACTGGCGCTACGGGTGATACCCATGTTGGCCGTCATGAGTACTTTTAGTTCTGTGGCTATGGTTGCGACATCAGTTTTTGCCAGATTAGTGTCAACAACATCGAGTGTTTTATTGCCATGACCATATTGTTGAGCGACAAGCCCAGAGATAGGCAAGACCACAGGCTGCGTATTTGTAAGAATTGGCGCTGACCAAAACTCAATCGCTGATTGAGCTGCCTCATAATAAATGTCACCATTTATCTCTTCTAAGTCTTCTAAACGTTCTAAATACTGAGGCAAATGGTCTGCGATATTACGACCAACCACCACGCACTCCAACAACGAATTACTTGCTAAGCGGTTCGCCCCATGTAGCCCTGTATAAGCGACTTCACCAGCCGCATAAAGTCCTGGTACATCCGTCAATCCATTGGCATCAGTCACCACACCGCCACAGCTATAATGCGCCGTCGGGGCAACTGGAATAGGATCTGTCGTGATATCAATCCCGAGCGTTAAGAGCGTTTGGTAAATCTGCGGGAAATGCGCTTTTACAAAGTCAGTGGCTAAGTGACTGACATCAAGATGCACGTAGCCAAGCCCATTGTTATCAATCTGCGCGGCTATCGCCCGAGCGACGATATCTCGCGGTGCCAATTCAGCACGTGCGTCCACGTCCAACATAAAGCGGACACCCGTCTTTGGACAATATAACCGTCCCCCTTCACCGCGCAGTGCCTCAGATATCAAAAAGCTGCTGTCATCTAGCGCTAAGCCTGTTGGGTGAAACTGAATGAACTCCAAGTTTGCCAAGCGGCAGCCTGCTTGCCATGCCATCATCACGCCATCACCGACGCAGACGTTAGGCGCGCTGGCACGCTTGAATAATTGACCTAAGCCGCCACTAGCCAGTACCACTGCACGACTATGAAAGGTAAGCGGGCGCCCATTGATATGATCAAAAACAAGCGCCCCTCGGCAATACTTAGCATCGCTATTATTTGTAAAAAAAGGCTGACTGCTCGCTATAGGCAGTGTCAGTAACTCAAGCGCTTCATGATAAGGCAAAATAGTGATATTGGTAGCAGCTTGCGCTTTGATGGTTAATGCGTCCATCACGTGTCGACCCGTCGCATCATCTGCATGGGCGACGCGTCTACAGCCGTGACCGCCTTCTTTTGTTAAATGCAAATCGCTGGTTTGTAACTGAGAGAAGTCCTGTGCGCTTGCATTATCCAAAGCGTTAGGTGAGTTCTGCGTAAAAGGGACACCTTGCGCGCATAGCCACTGAACCGCTTGCTGTCCTGCACCCAAGATACGGGCAGTATTATCGGGTGTGCAAAGCCCGGCACCAGCCACTAAGGTATCAGCAACATGGTCAGACACAGAGTCATCTTTGTCTAGACTAGCGGCAATGCCACCTTGAGCATAGTGACTTGAGCAAACCTCAAGTGCCGCTTTACTCAAAACCGTGATATTCAGTGACTTTGGTAGCGATAACGCTGTACTCAAGCCTGCCAGTCCAGCGCCAATGATAAGGACGTCAGTTTTGACAATATGGCTCATGTGACTACTCCTATAGTTATCAGGAATACAGTTATCAGGGATGGTGGTACGGGTTTGATTGGCTGAGCGCGGCTTACTCATGCTAGGCTGCCCCAACATTGGCAAACAATGCACGGTCTTGGATGATATCGCCACTGGCGGCCACACGTTGCTTTTGCGATTCAGCAAAATCAAGCATACGTTGTAAGGGTTTTCTAGCGGCGGCGGCAAGCTCAGGCGTCATTAGTACCTCACCGCTGTTATTGGTCAAGCATTGCTCGATACCTTTTAGGCCATTCATCGCCATCCAAGGACAAAAGGCACAGCTCTTACAACTTGCGCTTTCACCAGCGGTAGGTGCTGCCAAAAAGCGTTTGTTCGGTGAGCGTTTTTGCATTTCATGCAATATGCCTAGGTCAGTTGCAACGATAAAGGTGTCAGCATCCATCTCATACGTTGATTGCAACAGTTTACTGGTTGAGCCAACAACATCAGCGAGTGCCACCACGCTATCGGGCGACTCAGGATGTACCAAGACCTTGGCTTCTGGGTACTCGGCTTTTAATTGCAGCAACTCAGTGGCTTTAAACTCATTATGCACGAGGCAAGACCCTTGCCAAAGCAGCATATCTGCACCCGTCTCACGAGCGATGTATTTGCCCAAATGACGGTCAGGCCCCCAGATGATCGGCTCACCTTGTGCATGCAAATGACGGACGATATCGATACCGACCGATGATGTCACAACCCAGTCAGCGCGGGCTTTCACCGCGGCGCTGGTATTGGCATAAACGACGACGGTACGTTCAGGGTGGGCATCACAAAATGCGGAAAACTCATCAGCAGGACAACCCAAATCGAGCGAACATTCCGCCTCCAAATCTGGCATAAGCACGGTTTTTTCCATACTTAAAATCTTTGCTGATTCGCCCATAAAGCGTACACCAGCGACGACTAGGGTCTGGGCGCTATGGGCTTGTCCAAACCGAGCCATCTCAAGCGAGTCACCGACGCAGCCACCTGTCGCAAGTGCTAAGTCTTGGATAAAAGGATCGACATAGTAGTGTGCAACGAGTACCGCGTTATTATCTTTCAATAATTTTTTGATGTTTTCTTCAACCACGAGTCGTTCAGCACGAGGCAAGTCTGCTGGCATTTTTGCTCTGGCATATTCGATGTTCATCTGAGTGGCGATGCGATTGTCGGTACTCATGATGGGTGCGTCGTAAGGATAAATTTTCATAATGGCAACCTCTGTTGGCGCTATAGTGATAAATGGTGTGCTAAAACAAGATATTTGGTTAAATAAATTTAATTGGTCTTTAATTATGCTCATTTTGAGTATAAATACAAGTGTTTTTTATAGGTTTACTGATTTATTTCCTCTGTTGTCATCATTTATTCTTGGTTATGTGATAGAGATTCTTTAGCATGTCTCTGCACCATCCTTGATAGTAGAAGGACCATTTTGATGTTGTCTGATTACAACGCCAGACTATGATATTTTTAGATTCACGTTATACTGTTTTAGGTTTGAGGCGTACTATCATTATCAGCCTTGAGAACCCCTTTATGCCATTTTAAAGAGACAGGATAATCCCCAAAACTATGACGTTGTCTTATTCACATGCGCACCAGCAAGGTAGCGGCACAACTGAAGTGGTCGCTGTATTGGTCGCGATTACCGATCATATCGCTCGTGTCCTAACCGTTGACCAAGGCAAACTGTTGCCAAATGGGCCGCTTATGCCATTACATCGCTCGCTACAGGCAGGCGTGCGTCAATGGGTAGAAGAGCAGACGCAGCAGCCGCTCGGATATTTGGAGCAGCTATATACCTTTGTTGATACCAACAGACGTAACGTTGATGGTCATGCATTGGTGTACGTCAGCTACCTTGGTTTGGTACAAGAAACTCAAATGCAGGTATTGCAAAGCCAAGCGCTATGGCGAAATTGGTATGATTATTTCCCATGGGAAAATCATTTGGATGGTATGCCTAGTATCATTATGGACTTTATCATCCCTATGCTATTGGAGTGGGCGAGTAGCGCTGAAGACTCAGTTGCCCGGCAGCGCAGGCGTCAACGTATTGGTTTGTGCTGGGGACTTAGCGAAGAGTTTTTGACAGATAGCGAGTTCATAGAAACTGAACCAGTTGGCGATAAGGCTGATGAAAGCAGAGAATGGATCGCAGAGCATGTGCTGCTGCGCTACGAGATGCTGTATGAAGCAGGACTGATACCAGAAGCGCCCAATTATCCGCCTAATTACCAAACGGTTGAACTGCCAAGCGACTGGTCTCAGCGTATCGGCATACCGATGTATTACGATCATCGCCGCGTGATTGCCACCGCTATCTCCAGACTACGCGCCAAGATTGAATATCGACCGCTTATCTTTGGGTTGATGCCAGATGTGTTTACTTTATCCCAATTGCAGCAAAGTGTTGAGGCCTTATCAGGCATACGCTTGCACAAACAAAACTTTCGCCGTTTGCTGGAATCTCAGAATCTTGTGATGGAGACAGGAGAGAGTAGTAGTGCTCAGCGTGGTCGCCCCGCCAAACTCTATCGCTTTCGTCATGATATCGAGCTACAAAGCTTATTGATGGACAGCAAACTTCCTAAGCGTAAATAATTGCTACTAACAAATACAGCTAGGTCAATTTCATATAGAAATCGACTTGCTCAATAAAAACTTTTTCACCTTCCCTTGCAGGAGCGTCAACTTTACGCTATATTTATGCTCATTTTGAGTTTAAATATTTAGACGTTTTTATTCATATTACGCCTACATAAGGGTCAAACATGACAATTGAAAAAGAGCCAGTATTGGATGACGTATTGCTTAAACCTTTGGTAGAAGATGCGCTAGCGGAAGATTTGGGCAGGCGTGGTGATGTCACCTCGCAAGCCACTATCCCAGCAGATATGCAAGCCCAGCTACAAATCAAGGCACGACAATCAGGTGTGATATGCGGTATGGATTTGGCGCGGTTGTCTTTTGCCTTAGTTGATGCAAGCATTGAGTTTGTGGCTCAAGTGCAGGATGGCGAAACAGTCGCCGCTGGTGCCGTATTGGCTACTGTAAAAGGTAATGCACGCCATCTGCTAACAGCAGAACGTACAGCATTAAACTTCATGACGCATCTGAGCGGTATTGCGACTGCGACCCGTCAGATCGTCGATAGCGTGGCGCAATATCCAGCGCAGATTACTTGTACGCGTAAAACCATCCCAGGTCTGCGTATTGTACAAAAATACGCGGTACGCTGCGGTGGCGGTCGCAATCACCGTTTGGGACTGGATGATGCGATTTTAATCAAAGACAATCATATCGCTATTGCCGGTGATATAAAGACGGCTATCGAGCAAGCGCAACACTTTGCTGGGCATCTGATTCCGATTGAGGTTGAAGTCGATACACTAGAGCAATTAGAGCAGGCGCTAGAGGCGGGTGTGAGTTTGGTATTGCTAGACAATATGTCGCCAGAAACGCTATCGCAAGCGGTTGCTATGTGTAAAGGTCGCGCAAAGACTGAAGCATCCGGTGGTATTACGCCTGAAACGGTACGAGCCGCCGCCAGTACAGGGGTTGATTTTATCGCGATGGGCTACCTAACGCACAGTACTACCGCTTTGGATATTGGCTTAGATTTTAGTGCATAGGCCATCAATTATTTCAGCTTAACCTGATTCATAGCTTTTATATTCGCTGGATTTCTCGCCAAGATGACATAGAAGGGTAACCGAGCAAAGTTAATGATTTAACTCGCTTATCTGCCTATGTTACAATGCTACTATGAATTGCCTATTGGGTCATCGTTGCACTTGCACGATGGCCTTATCTTTTTGCACCAGTGGTATCAATAGACAAGCGAGCGCTCAGTGAATACTGAAATTATCAAGATAATCCTAGCCTTTATGGTATTGATCAATCCATTTAGCGCATTGACGTTGTTCTTGGATTTGACTCGCGGCTATTCGATGAGAAATCGACGTAAGGTGGCGCGCGTTGCCTGTCTGACCATTTTTATTACCATTAGCTTTTTTACGGTGGCGGGTGAGACCTTACTAAAAGCACTAGGTATTTCTATTGGCTCATTTCAGCTGGCTGGTGGTATATTGGTGTTCTTGATTTCACTGAATATGATGAACGGTGAAGGCAACCCTGTTAAGCCTGATCAAGAGAACTTCGATGTTGACCACGTGCAAGATGCACTGCCGACGATGGCATCCGCAGTGGTCCCCATTGCGATACCGATGATGATTGGACCAGGTGGTATTTCTACCGTTATTATTTATTCATCGCAAGTTTCAGGTATTTTGCAGGTATCTGCCATCATCATTGCTGGTCTCTTCATTAGTTTATTTTGCTACTTGGCATTGATGGCTGCTGGTCGTATCAGCCGCTTGCTCGGTGATACCGGTCTTAACATCATGAGCCGAATCATGGGTATGCTACTGGCTGCGGTCTCGATTGAGATTATCGTTAGCGGTCTGCGCACACTGTTTCCTGCTTTAATCTAAGCTATCTATTCTGTGTCTAATATTGAGCACTTAAAATCCTCTTAATTTATCTAGATTTAATGCCTAATGTTGTATTTAGCTTTGGTATAAATGCCAAGCCAGATACAACATCAGCAGTCCTACCAACGCATCCAGTATGTTCCACGCTTTGGGCTTTTCAAATAGAGGTCTGAGCAGGCGTGCGCCATAACCTAGGGCAAAGAAGAAAAAGAATGAGGCGCTAATTGCCCCAATGGCAAAGGTGAGCTTACTACTTGCGCCTGTTGAAACCATCCCAACGAGTACCAATGTATCTAAGTAGACGTGCGGGTTTAGCCACGTAAAGCCAAAGCAGAGCAGCAGCGCTTTTTTTAAGCTGGTCACTACTTGCCCCTCGACCGTCAGCGCATGAGATACGCGCACACTGGCATACAAACTCTGTAAGCCATAACCCAACAAAAATAAAACCCCTGCTATCTTTGCAATATCGATCACATGCGGATAGCGTGCGGTGACCGCACCAAATCCACCAACACCTGCTGATATCAACAGCGCATCGCTCACCGCGCAAAACAGGCAAACAAAAAATATGTGCTCACGTTTGAGGCCTTGTTTGAGTACAAAGGCATTTTGTGAGCCAATGGCGATGATGAGCGATAACCCAAGCAAAAAACCAGAGATATAATCGGGAGCATTCATAACAAGGTGCTTAGCATTGACAGAGTAAGTATGGAGAGTAGGAATGTTGACACTTTGCGTACTGGCAGGTCAGCAAAAACCTGTTAAGATACGCTATTGAATGAAGGTATGCAATATGAGCACAGATTACAGGTATCGAACGAGGGGCAGAGCAAGTTATGGTCGTTAGTTTGACAAGAATGCTAAAGTCATTTGGGCAAGCGCAAGATGACCTACCAACGCTAGCTGCCAACAATGCGCAGGAGATGGGTGTTAACCATAATTTAAATGACAATAGTGATAATGTCGATATCCATCATAATAATGACGGCACTCAATCAAATCACGAGCGTGCTGCATTAACGCCACCTGAGCGGGTAGACCGCATCTGTGATGCATTGGCGCAAGTAAATGATATTCACTCATCAACCCCGCTGACTGATCGCTATTTGTCCAATCGTGCGCACATGCGCCCGACCAATAGACCGCCTTTTGACCCCGATACTTTATGGTATCTCAAACATGGACGTTGTCCGATTATGACTGAGCTTGTTGATGTGGTCGATGAGGCCACCCTAAACGCGATGCCCATCGAAGCCGTTGCGATATTAGATCGTATCAATGGTAAGCTAAAACGCTATCGTGAGTGGAGTAGTGAGCTAAACGAGCAACAGCAGCAACATAATGAGCGCCAGTTTGTCATTGATAAGCTGGTGTCCGAAAGCATCCCAGAAGCGCTACATCATTATGAGCAGCTACAGCGCTTTAGTCCGCATCGCACCAAAAATAATATGGTACAGGGTAAAATGACGGCAGGCGATATGCTGACAGATTTGTTTTTAGAAGTTGATTATGAGCTTGATGAGCTATTGGATGAGCTGCATCAAACCGTTTTAAATCGTCTTGCCTCAACCCATCGTTACGTCAAGAGCCGCACGCAAAGCTAGCGTATTTTATAAAATAAAAGATTATCCAAAAACAGTGCAGACTCAATGTATAACAATATAGGGCTTTAACAGAGCCTTATTTTTTTGTTTAATAAAAGCAGTGCTAAGCAATAAAGTTGATGACACTAAAACCGCCTAGCTTAAAATACTGATTAAAATAACAAGAAATTTGCCAAACTATTCTGTCAAATAATAAGGAAAACCTGATGACCCAAGTGACTGCTATGTTAGTGATGTTTGTATTATACGGAGTGCTGCCGGCCGCTGGGTTATATCTGGGGTATCGTGGTATTAAGAAAGTTACCGCGCCCAAAATGCTGGAATATACTGCCATGCCGCAACTGGGCTATATACCAGAGAAAAGCCTACCCGTTGAAGTCAAAACAGCACTTGAGCAAATCAATCGAAAAGGCAAAAAACTCCGCTTGATTTATGGTGATACCAATAATGACGGTAAAATTGATGATAAAGATACTGTCACTGAAACTTATATTATGATCCAAAATCTGATGGACCGACACATTCCGCAAGCAGTGGCAGACTATCGCCGCTTACATGATTTAGATGTGGCAGATGGGGCGCGTGCTGATACCACCAAAATCAAACATTCAGACGTCACTGGCAAACAAGCATTGTTAGAAGTGCTTAAGACGATCAATACCCAGTTTGACGATTTACTCAATGCCTCATACCATCAAGATGGCCAAAAACTGCTCGCGACCAATCGCTATCTGCAAGCGCGTTTTGATCATCCAAATATGGATTCAACAATGCAGCCGCGGAGTAATCTTAGTAAGAAAACAGAGGCTATTGAGTCACCTACTTTGAGTAGCACGGATGTGAAAAATCCAGTAGCAAAAGATATTAAACGCTAAGTGCCAACGATAAGTAGTCATACATAGAATTGAGTGATGAGTAGCGAGCAGTTATGAGTATATTAATAGGCATCGGTATTGTAACGACCGTCACGACTTTTTATCTAGGCAGAAAAGGCTGGCATGCATTGCACAAAGCGGTCGGTATTACTCCAGGTGTGCTTATATATCAAGATGATCATGCGCCATTGTCACTGGCTACGTTAAGTTGGGAGCAGCTTAACTTGAATAAAAAGCACTTAAAAAGCTTGTCAGATCAGCAGCTACGACAATTAAAGCGTATCGATCAAAAAGTGAGTAGCTATCAAGCTTATCAGGCAGCATTACAAGCTCAACATAAAACACCTGCTATAACAGAAGCGCAGTTTGTTTTGAATAAAATGTTACAAACTCGGCTACCCGAAATGCTAGCCATTCACTACCAATTAACAAATATAAATGTCACTAATGAGAATAGTGAAAAGAGGTTAGAGGCTAGTGAGTTATTGCAAAGTGTTTTAGATAACATCGAACAGCGTTTGGATAGACTACTGGCACAAATGGACGAGGAGCAGCTAAAAGAGCTGCGAGTCATGACGCATTATATTAATAGCCACGACAGCTGAGCCGTTATTTTTATACTGAGTCACTGTGAGGCCTGTAAAAAAGACATAAAAAAGCGGTCAATGATGAATAGTCACTGACCGCTTTTTTATGTTTATTCTAAATCTATCAAAAACTTAGAATAATGTTAAATAAATTGAATTAGCGCTTATCATTGCGGTCACGACTATTACGTGTACCGCGGCTGGCAGGGCTAGCACTGCTTTTAGGCTTTGCGCTGCTGTTGCGGTTGTCGTTACGAGTGTCCGTGCGACGCGCTTTAAGCGGCTTGTTTCTGATACGCTCTTGCTTTTCTTTAGCCGCACCATGTAGACCTGTGCCATAACGTGGACGTAAGTTCACCAAATCGGTCAATGTATTGATCTCTTTTTTATCGAGTTCTAAGAAACGACCTGTACGTAACTCTTTTGGCAAAGAAATCGTGCCATAACGTGTACGTAGTAGACGACTGACTTTTAGACCTTGAGACTCGAATAAACGACGTACTTCGCGGTTACGACCTTCTTTGAGCTGGACGTGATACCACTTGTTAACGCCTTCGCCGCCGCCTTCTTTGATATCGTCAAACTGTGCCATTCCATCTTCTAGCATGACACCAGCAGTCAAAGTGCGGGCGATATCAGGAGTGACTTCACCCAACACACGAACGGCATATTCACGCGTCACTTCGCTAGAGGGATGCATCAGGCGATGCGCCATCTCACCATCATTGGTAAATAATAGTAAGCCAGTTGAATTGATATCCAAACGTCCAACCATGACCCAACGATCATGAGTGAGCTTTGGCAAGCGCTCAAACACAGTCGGACGACCTTCTGGATCCTTGGCTGAGCAGACTTCACCTTCAGGCTTGTAATAAGCGATCACTCGGCGACGCTTTTCATTTTCGGCGGTATATTTGATCTGACGACCATCCACACGAATCTCATCACCTGGTGTGACACGGTCACCAATCGTTGCTGGACCGTTATTAACAGATACGCGACCTGCTTTAATCACTTCTTCCATTTGGCGACGTGAACCAAGTCCTATACGGGCTAGCGCTTTCTGTAATTTTTCATCTTTCATAATATATCCTTGAATCGGGTAAGTGTGTACATTTCTCAATGTAAAAAGTTAGATTGGCTATTTTACGCTACTTTGAACGATAAAGCAGTAGTCAGTGACTATAATATCTACAAAATAGTGTAGATAAAAGTGAACAAAAATAATAACAATAGATGAAATTTTAACCAATTATGTTATTATGGCTTTTTTTTATAGTATAAATGCCTTACTAAACTAGGGTGTGTTGACATATATAGAATAATTGATAATCATAGTGTTATGACTAGATTAACCCTAAGTGATGCCCAGTGGGCAAAGATAGCACCGTATTGTGCAGGTAAAGAGACCGATGTTGGTAGAAC
>Ga0207918_100016_pt1 | contig 65919 bp, 56 predicted proteins | sample DeeseametaMP0440_FD_184211 | JGI IMG/M metagenome (GOLD analysis project Ga0207918, IMG submission 184211) | Marine microbial communities from the Deep Atlantic Ocean - MP0440 (SPAdes) | ecosystem: Environmental > Aquatic > Marine > Oceanic | place: East of Rio de Janeiro, Brazil, South Atlantic... | reverse complement strand
GTTCTACCAACATCGGTCTCTTTACCTGCACAATACGGTGCTATCTTTGCCCACTGGGCATCACTTAGGGTTAATCTAGTCATAACACTATGATTATCAATTATTCTATATATGTCAACACACCCTAATACATATACAAGGATGCCGAGAATATATATTGCTTAATCTTTTATCATTTGCTTTTTTGCCTTGGCTTCTAAACAATTCAATTTTTTTAGAAATAGTATTTCTAATTACGTGTGCAATATTGGGCAGACTACTATGGCGCAAGACCATATCGGCTTTATCTAAATTCGCTAGCGTCAATATTGGAGTACCAATCTCTTTGAGCACGTATCTGTCTAATACTTTTGCAAAATACCAGTACCTAAGACTTTTAGTAGGTATAGAGTTATAATCATTTAGGTCTAGTTGATGATAAGTAATATCATCATTGAGCTCATAAGCTACTTTGGATTTGAAGCGTAAAATATGGACATCATAACCTAACTCGTGAAAACCTTGTCCCAGCGTCAAGACCGAACGTTCTGCACCGCCACCTTGCAAGCAGTTAATAACCAATAGCACTTTTTCTTTACTATTCGAATTTTCTTTTTTTTCTGTAGTATTATCAATCATTTATTAAGTATTCTTAAAAATAAATATTTAGACTTAGACATGTAGCGGCCCAACTGTTTTGCCAGCTAAAGATTTTGGGTAAATTCTACGTATTTTTCTGCTATTTTGGCTGGTAGCAGCGCTTCATCGAATGGCGCATGAAACGCTTGCGGATTACTCATCGCTTGCTGCATTTTTGCGGCAATGGCATCAACATCGCCCATCGGCATTAAGTTACGCTCTGGTAGTAATTCACTTGGGCCTGATGGACAGTTGGTACTGATAACAGGAGTACCTAGCACAAGAGCTTCGGCAATAACTAAAGCAAAACCCTCCCAGTCAGAGGTCAGTATCTTAAACTGCGCATTTTTGATATAAGGGAAGGGATTATCACGAAATCCTAAAAATATTACTTTGTCTTCTAGGCTTAACTCTGTTACCAGTCGCTCTGTTTCACTTTTATGCTTCCCTTGACCCAAGAGCAGTAAAGGCATAGATTGATCTGTTTTTGCATAAGCATTTACCAATACATCATGACGCTTGGCATCTTTGAAACTACCGACATGGATAATATAGTTTTGGTAGTCAGGGACAAAAGCATCGGCTTGTTGTTGAATACTGTTTTTATCTATTGGATTATGAATGGCAGTGGTTGGCGTAATATGACCAAAGCTCTTAATAAAATCTTTTTGAGCGCCTTCACTGACGCACACACAAGGATGCTTGGCATATATATCTATCATTCTTTGCTTTAACTGCTCAGCGTCGTGATTTTTATTAAACTTATAGAGTAGTGATACTGTGTTATGAATAATATAAGTGATATTAGGCAGTTTACTATTACTTAGAATACTATCGGCACGATCTAAGTTGGACAGTATGATGTCAGGCTGACCGATATTTTTCGACACGTATTTATCGACAGCACGTGCAAAAATCTGGTCACGTCTTTGTGCCCCTGGTATAAGTTTATACGGCTTAAACTTAAGTACATGATAGTTAAGACTCGGACTTAAGTCATACTGTACTAACAGCTTAAATCTTAGAATATGTACTTCATAGCCCAATTCATAAAACCCTTGCCCCAATGTTAATACGACACGTTCCGCACCACCGCCCTGTAGACAATTAATAACGAGTAACACTGTTTTTTTATGCTGCTTCATACACGATAACCTATGGAGTAATTTTTCACCTTCTTAGAAAGGCTTATCATTGCTTCATTAAAAAACTAGCGTTTAAATAGCTTCGAAAAAAATGATTTAGAAGCGTGTGGACGAGTCACCTTATTACCGGTATACCTTTCTTGAGATTTTTTAGGAAAATGACCGAAAGGTTCCACCCTATAACTGTCTAAATCGTATCCAGCAGCAAGTGCTTCGTTATAATATTCATCAAAAACCTCAGATAAATCCTGCCTCGGGTGGGACATTATTTTACCGTCAAACCAGTGCTCGATACCTTCTTCACTGACTCTAGGTAATGAATATTTATGACTGAACTGCGTACCCATATCTGAATAATGCAAAATCCTAATATCTTCTAACGCTAAGTTTTCGCCATCTATACAGTTGTAACTATCCTGATAAGGCTCAATGAGCTGATTATTATCTTTAAATACAGCCATCATTTCTTTATGGCTTTTGGGATCTTTCCTGAGTTTTTTAATTGGTAGGACAATGTTTTTTGCCGCCTTGCAATCCCATACGCAGGTACACAACCGAGTCATATCCGCATTAGTCTTAGCAGCTACAACAGACTGTCCTTCAATAGGATGGTGCCACAGCTTTGCCAAATCATCTAAAATAATGACATCAGCGTCCATGTAGATGGCACGACCAGAGTATTGACAGTACTCTGGAATTGCCCAGCGAAAGCCTGAAAAAGGCGTTGACCATTTAGTGGTATTCCAACCCTCTCCAGTCTCAGGATTAGAATACCAATAGCTATTAGGATCACGTGACAGCTGCATCCATACTATCTCAACGGGTACACTGGTATGTTTATGAATACTATAATCTAATACCATCATCTGCTCTAGATCACAGTTATTTGGGTCACAACCAACAAAGACTTTAATAGTATCTTCTGTATTCATAATTTTATCCGTTCACTGACTAATGTTTATCTTTGCTAATGCAATGCGATAATACTCAAATATATAATGGGACCTATTCTTTCCAGTACTTTTCGATCCACCCTACCGGCAAGATAAAATGACGCAAGTGACGTAGCGGTCTTTTTAGATTTTTGGGCTCAGTTAATCTTTTTAAGTGATCTTTGGCATTGTTAGCAGCATTTTTATTGTACTTACCTTCAATCGCATGTGTCGGATATAGATCTCCTGGGAAAATAACAATTCGAGCACCTTTAGGAATCTTTGGCTCTTTGATGTAGTTAAGTGGGAACGGTTGACGGCATTTGCGTCTAAAATGCGCAACCCACTTTTTCGGAAATAACTTAACCCCGCCTGGGGCGTTACGCGTCACAAAGCGCTGCTCAAAACGATATTTGTCCGCGATGCCTTGTGGATCTGCTTTAAACTTCTCTTGAAGAGATACTAACGACCCTACCTGAAAGCGGAAGCAAGAAGTCTGGCCGAGGCGCTCTAGCGGGTTACTTGGGTTATAAGATAAAATAACATCGTCCGGCTCGCCGTATTCAAAGAAAGGATCGAGACTATCTACTATAATCACATCCAAATCTACAAATAATACTGTTCCTGTCAAATCACCTAACTTCTCACCCCACAAACGTGATTTTGGCCACTTGCCAAGTGTGTTGGTTGGCATAGTGACATCTAATGGTGGCAATTCTTGACATTCAATTTCTGGACGTACATCGGTGGTATCATCGGTAAAACAGACGAAACGAAATGGTGGCGTGATATTACGCGATACCATGCCATATAGTTTATTGGCGTAATCAGCCCCGTACTTTGTACCCCATTTAATACAAATAATTTGTTTGATATCTTTATTATCTGCTGTACTAGAATCTATTGCCATGGACTGCTCACTTTAATCTTAAGAATAAATATGATGGCTATATTAGCATAAAAAAAAGACTGAACAATTATGTTCAGCCTTTTTGGTCTTTAAACTAACGACTTTATTAGTCAATAAAGCTTAACCAGTCCATATACTGCTCATTACGACCATGTACCACATCGAAATATAGAGTTTGCAGTTTTTCAGTGATCTCGCCGCGGCCACCATTACCAATGACACGATCATCATATTCACGGATAGGAGTCACTTCAGCAGCCGTGCCAGTCATAAAGATCTCGTCAGCTAGATAGAACTCATCACGAGTGATGCGGCGCTCAACGACTTTGATACCCAAATCTTCAGCAAACTGAATGATAGTGCGACGGGTGATACCGTCAAGTGCGCCGCCCGCCAAATCTGGCGTATGTAGCACGCCATTTTTTACCAAGAATAAGTTCTCGCCAGCGCCTTGACATACATACCCTTGCGGATCCATCAAGATAGCTTCGTCATAACCATTACGAGTGACTTCTTGGTTGGCCATGATAGACACAGGATAGTTGCTTGAGGCTTTTGCCTTACACATAGTGACGTTTGGCATATGATGCGTGAATGAAGAGGTTTTTACACGGATACCATTTTTGATACCTTCCTCACCAAGATAGGCGCCCCAGTGCCACGCAGCAACCATAGCATTGATGCTATTGTCACGCGAAGATAAGCCAAGCTTTTCTGCACCTACCCAAATAAGCGGACGAATATAGGCTTCTGCCAAGTTGTTTTGCTTGACCACATCTTTATGTGCTTGCTCTAGCGTCGCCGCATCAAACGGCACGTCCATTTGAAAGATTTTTGCCGAACCAAGGAGACGTTCGGTGTGTTCCTTTAGGCGAAAAATAGCGGTGCGGTTGTCAGCTGTTTGGTAAGCGCGTACGCCTTCAAACACAGCCATGCCATAATGCAAGCTATGGGTAAGCACATGAACGTTGGCATCTGGTTGTTCAATTATTGTGCCATTCATCCAAAGCTTACCATCTTGTGTTGCCATATTCATTTTATAGTCCTTATGCTAGCACTGACGTCTAACTTTTTTTAGGTAGGTTTTATTTAATAGTATTGATCAACATCGTGTGATAATACTGCAGCGTTCATTTTTATTGCTCAAATACCGCTTCATTATGACGAACACTTGACTGTATTATAATGATGTGTGACCGATTATATCACTGGCCGTGTTGGCAAATGAAATCTTTTGGTTTGAGACCCTATAGTTTTTAATTACGGTTTTTAATTATCATAAGGCCTTACAGTTTAAGCGCCTCTTTGGCTATCGGCAAGGCCTTAATAAAAACAAATCTCATAATTATTCTTTGACAGATTTTACGCCCATTAGATGCTGCCACTGTGCTTGTACCAGTGCGCGTGTTTCTTGCCAAAGCGACTCATCGACCAATAATGATTGCTCTGATAGTGCCAGTTGATGAGTCGCAGCACGTATTCTAAGATAAGCATCTGTTAATGCCTGACAAACTTGCTCCTCCCAAATACCAAGTGAAGCAACTTCTTCAAAAATACGGACATTATCACTCCATTTGGTCAAGCTTGGATGCTCATGTGAATAGGCCAATACCGCAAACTGCGCTAAGAATTCAATGTCTACAATACCGCCTGCATCTTGTTTGAGTTGAAACTTGCCCGCTTGCTGTTGCCACTGGCTGGTGCCTAAGTGCTTCTGCATTTTGATACGCATACTGGTGACCTCAGAGCGTACTTGCTCTAACGTCCGCGGCAGCGCCAGCACATCTCGGCGAATGTCACAGAAGCGTGCAGTCACTCGTCTGTCACCACAAATCGCCCGAGCGCGCACCAGTGCTTGATGCTCCCATGACCACGCTTTGTCCATTTGATAAGTTTCAAAGGCATGACAGGACACGACCATCATGCCAGCGTTGCCCGACGGACGCAGACGCATGTCAATCTCATATGCCCTACCATCTCGCGTTTGGGTATTGAGATAATTCATCAGCTTTTGTACCAGACGTGCGGCAAACTTCATGCCACTCACTGACTTCTCACCTGTGGTCATGCCCTGCTCTTTTATCTTATGTAAGAATACCAAATCCAAGTCGGAAGAATACGAGAGCTCTAAACCACCAAGCTTGCCATAACCGATAATCGCAAAACCACAGTCAGCCTCAGTGACTGGATCGCCATCTTGACCGATAGGATAGCCATAACGATTGACGATTTCGGCAAACGCTCGCTCTAGCGCGGCTTCTAGTACCACTTCAGCAATATAAGTCAGTGAGTCTGAGACTTTCATGATTGGACGCTCAGCCAACACATCGCTGGCAGCCACAGCCAACACTTGGTTTTTCTTGAACAGTCGCAGCACACTCAGTAGCTCTTCTTCGTCATTGGGTTCGACACGCAATAGCTGTTGGCGCAGGATGTCACGCAGCTCAGGCTTATCTGGCAGGTGGCGATAGTGTTGCTGTAAAAAGGTGTCTAACAATACAGGATACTGTGCCAACTCTTTTGCAATCCACGGGCTCGCCGAGAGCATCGGAATCAGCTCAATCGTTGCATTGGGGTTTTCTGCAATCATGACCAAGTAGATTGAACGTCGGCAAATGGCTTCAAGCAATGCAATCAATCGCGGTAAGGCAGCATTGGCAAGTTTTTGCTGCTCTTGATGGGCTAATAGCGCATGGACAATGACAGGATACGCATCATCTAAGCGCTCTCGGGCCTCCTCGCTGAGGTTGGCAACCATCTTTGATTGCCAAAAATTCTGCAATAACTCGCGATTTTCTTTTGTTAGTACCTCATTTAAACGCGCAATTTGCGCTTCTAAATGCTCAGGCTCTAGATCAGTATCATCATTGTCAGGTACTTGACGCTCTGTCACCATACGTTCAAATGGCACATTAACATTGTCTCGATGAGCATTTAATTGGGTCAGTAATGCCTGCCAATCATTAAACCCAAGCGTCACTGCAAGATTATGCTGCCAATAAGCATCATGCGGCAGTCTTTGGGTTTGCTGATCGTTAATGGCTTGAATCGCATGCTCAAGTCGACGCAAAAACCGATACGCGGCTTGTAAGTTATCGTAGGTAATCTGCTCTAGATATCCAAGCTCACGCAACACTTGCATCGCCTCCAAACAAGGCTTTACCTGTAGCTGAGGATGCCGACCACCGTAGATCAGCTGAAACGCTTGTACAATAAACTCAATATCTCTGATACCGCCCGCGCCAAGCTTAATATTGTCTAGATCTTCACGCTGTGCAACTTGATTTTGAATGAGCGACTTCATCTCCCTGAGTGCTGAAAACGCGCTGTAATCCACATAATAGCGAAAGACAAATGGTTTGATTAGCGCCTGAATCGCATCATAAAATGGCTGATCTATCTGCCCAACGACTCGTGCTTTTAACCAAGCAAAACGCTCCCACGCGCGTCCATGCAATGCAAAATATTTCTGTAACGCTGAGAGATGGATGGCCAAATCACTGCCATCACCCCATGGACGCAAGCGCATATCAACCCGGAAGACAAAGCCGTCAGCGGTCTTGTTATCAAGCAGCTTAATAACCCCTTGACCCAGACGAGTCATAAAACGTTTATTGTCTATGCTACGCGTGCCCTTTGCCTTGTCACCATTGGTTTCGCCGCGCGCTTGATGTACAAATATTAGGTCAATATCGCTCGATAAATTCAGTTCCTGAGCACCAAGCTTACCCATGGCCATGATGGCCATATCATCGATCTGCACATTGCCTTGTTCATTGATAAAGGTTGGCTCACCGTATTTAGCAATCAAATGCTGATAGGTATAGTCCTTGGCAAAGGAGATACAACCGTCTGCAAACTCTGATAGCTCATCAGTCAATTGTTCAAGACTAATCATCTGCAAGGCATCTTGCCAAATCCAGCGCATCATCAACAGCTTACGCAAATTACGTAAGCCACTCATGACTTTCGTTTCATCGGCGAGTTGATAGTTTTCATCTAGCGTATAATCTTGTATCAGATCATCGATTTGCTGACGAGTCAGCGTACTGTTCAGTGGGTAGCTACGCAAAAATGTTTGGCAGGAAACCGTTCGGCTCTCCCAAATTTGATAAGCAAACTCACTGGCTGTTTGCAGTACTTGCAGTTGCTCTGCTGTCGGCTGATAATCTGTACCACTGTTCATACGTGAGGGCATAGCAGGTATCATAGTGACAAAAACTCCTTACATAGAATGGTAAGACTACGTGAACCCAACTCATAAGTTTATTGTTTTTTCTTACGAGACAGTCACAGCATCAGATGAACATACTCAATATATCATTACAAAACATAAAGCCCTGTTTAGTAACAGTGACTCTATTTGCTTTGAGTCGCTTTATGGTAGCATAAACATCTTTAATCAAAATGCTTTGAGACAGCTTCATTGCAGCGCACCTTTATACTCAATAAAAATAGCGTTTTGACTCAATGGTATTAAGCAATATTAAAGTTCGACTATAAATCGATTAGATTACTTTACACAAAACATTTATAGCCTTTCAATAATATTGTCTCACCCTTATAACACTCTCTAAACGCTTATTTATAATATGTGATACTGTCCCTATGACTACTACCCCGCTACTACTTATTACCGCTGATCCTAGTCACCCATTAGCGCATTTAGCATTACGTTATGCGCGCGCGTATCTTAAGAGCGCATCAGCTGATCATAATATCGATAGTCATGCAGACGATATCGTCAATAAAGAAGACATCGACAATCCTATCACCAAACGGCCATTGCTCAATGTCTTTTTTTATGGGGATTCGGCGCATCTGGCAAATCGGCTACGCTGGCAGTCCGCTGATCAAATGAATTTGACCAAAGAATGGCAAATGTTGGCTGAACAATATCAGTTGCCACTGCCTGTTTGTGTGAGCACAGCTCTTAGCCGCGGTGTGAGTGACACAGGTAACAGTACCCGCCATCAGCTTGATGGTGACAATCTGGCGACAGGATTTACGTTGGTGGGACTCAGTGAGCTCGCTCTGATGATGCAGGATGGCTGCCGCTTAATACAGTTTTGATAGCGTATCCATTACGACATTAGCCCGCGAGAAATATATTTAGGAATACATGATGAGATTATTAATCCAGCTGCATACACCCACCGAAGCAGCAAGCTACGAAGGCTGCGCTCTGGCACTGACATTAGCGACATTCGGTCATGAAGTGCAGCTGTACTTGGATGCACCTGTTTTTGGCTTATTGATGCAGCCTGAATCACGTTTGCACGGTATGATTCAGTCGCTTGATCTTTACGACATGCCAGCGGCTTGGCTACCTGATGATGTTTTTAGTGGTTGGGTGATTGGGATGATGCCAGTAGATCTGACTTCACAGCTCATGCTGGTGCCAGAAATGATCCGCTCGCAAGATTTTGAGCAGATTTTAACTTTTTAATTGGCAATATAATCAAACTTATAAAATAATAAAGTACACACTTGGACACTGTTATGGCAACTTTATATCAATTACACAGCACGATGAATACCCTCAGGCGCAGTGCTGAAGAGATGTCTCGCACTTGGCGCACTGGCGACAGTATTATCTTACTTGGTACCACAGCCGCTTTTATCGACTGGCTCAACGCCTATTTGAATGATAGTGAAATAGATGGTATTGCAGGTATTTATGCATTAGCGGATGATATATCGCAGCTGACAGTTAACACTGCTGGCAAGCTAAATTTAGAGAGCAAATTGACTGATATTTTAACAGATGAAGAATGGATTAGCCTATCTCAGGATAGTCAGTTTGATAAAGTGGTGACGATTGCCTTATGACGACTCATACCTCTACGACAAATCATACTGCCACAGCATCGAGCGATATTGCATTAGATCAAGATGGGCATTTGTGTGACCATACGATTTGGACACCTGATATCGCACAACAACTAGCAGACACGCTAGATGTCAGCCTAACGAGTGAGCACTTACAAATCTTGCAGCAAGTGCGCGCGTTTTTTGACAAATTTAATCATGCACCAGCGACACGCCCATTGATTAAATGGCTACAGAAAACTTTGCCTGAGCACGATATTAGCAATCAAAAACTACAACAGCTATTTAATACAGGATTGGTTGCGCGCCATGTCAACCGTCTAGCTGGGCTACCCAAGCCGCCCAATTGCCTATAAAAATGTCTTTTTTAACTGTAGCTGCTTACCAAGTGAGCACTGATGAATGAGTCATATCATCGACTCATTTGATACATCACTACTTTGGATCGCTATTTCGGATCGTAGACTGTCAGCGTTTCATAACCGACACTTCGTCCTTCATCACCCAAAAATCCTTGCTGTCGCCATATTTCATACAAGCATATGGCGACACTATTGGATAAATTCAGACTGCGCGAATCAGCCAACATTGGTAATCTCAACCAATTATCAGCACCGATATCTTCCCGTATATCATCTGCCAGTCCTGCTGTCTCTGAACCGAATACTAACGCGATATTGGGCATGGTTTTATTGTCAGATTTTTCACTGTCTGCTTGCCCGCCAAAATCATACTCATAGAATGGTTTGCTCAGTTTGGTGGTCAATGCGGTGACAATATGGCAGTCGGCGGCTTGCAAGGCTTGCCTCGCTGCAGCCCAATCTTCATGAACCTGCAAATGCGCGTATTCATGATAATCAAGGCCTGCGCGGCGTAGTTTTTTGTCATCAAGCTCAAACCCTAACGGTCTGACTAAATGCAGCTGCGCGCCGCTGTTGGCACACAGTCGAATGATATTGCCAGTATTACTCGGCATTTTTGGGGCGACCAACACGATATGAATGGTCATATTTGTTTACTCCACAACTAGTCGATGCTCTGTTATTTAAATTTATGAGCGATAGGTAATTAAAAGTTACAGTTTACTGCCAATAATTACATTTTGATACTGTGCAGGGTTTTTAACTTTCACTATGATGTCTGTAATGGATAGCGAGATAGCATTTATGTATGACTACCTCATCCAATACCCCATCAGTGAAGCTTGAGCAAGATACTTAGCGTCACTGTTGTTATTTATAACCATTCATTTATCTTTGAGGATACTATTATGAAAAAAGTAATCATCGCATCTTTAGCTGCTATGTTTGTTCTAACTGGTTGCAACACGTTTAAAGGCCTTGGCCAAGACGTATCAAGCGCTGGAAATGCTGTAACTGACGGCGCACAAGACGTACAAAATAAAATCTAAGGTCTGCTTTTTTTAGATTTTTTGAGGGACTTACTATTTTGTAAGTCCTTTTTTTGGTCACGAATTCTTTATCCTAAGTAGTTACTGCACATACACTTTATCAGATGCTACAAAAAAGCACGCAGTATTTGATTGAGATAACGCTGACCTAACAATGTTGGTTGTAACTGAGTCTTACTATCTATCAGTAGCCCTTGCTTAATCAACTTGTCTACTTGTGTGGTAACGCTTTCAAGCTTAAGCCCTGTTCTCTGCTCAAACAATGCCCAAGCAACACCGCTATGCAAGCGTAATGCGTTCAACATAAACTCACTCACTAACTCTTCACTATCGATTGCCTGCCAACCAACCATTTTTGGTACGTTTTGAGTGCCCTTGGATGTTTCCGTCTCTATATCTCCTACATAATCTTTTGGCAAACGTGATTTGCTAAAACGATAGATGCCAGATTCTGCTAATAAATCGTTTTCTGATTTATCACTTTCCTTTGACAGCTTATTATCCCTGTCTGCGTGGCAATCAATCGTCACTTTACCATGTGCACCAGCACCTATTGCTAGATAGTCGCCAAACTGCCAATAGTTGATATTGTGACGGCAAGGCTTATCTGACTCGCCCGCCCACGCAGACACCTCATAATTGCTGTACCCCAGTTGCTGCAACAGCGCTTGCCCCGCTTGTTCGATATCTGCCAAGTTGTCTTCATCGGGTAAAATAGGCTGGCTACGATAAAACACCGTGTTAGGCTCAATCGTTAATTGATACCAAGAGATATGCGTTGCGCCAGCATCGTGCGCCATTTGAATATCATTTAATGCTTCGTTCATGGTTTGCTGCGGCAGACCATGCATGAGATCGACATTGACTCGCGCAAACCCAGCAGCCTTAGCAGCGCGTATCGCTGATAACGCTTGTACAGGATCATGGATACGTCCAAGCACTTTGAGCTTATCAGCGTCAAAGCTCTGCACACCGATAGACAATCGATTGATACCAACCTCTAGATACTGAGCAAATGGTGCATGCTCGAGTGTCCCTGGATTGGCCTCCATCGTAATTTCAATGTCCTCTGCAAATTCAAAACATGACCGCAAACCAGAGAACAGTCGCTGATACTGAGCAATTGGCAATAGTGATGGTGTGCCACCGCCAATAAATATTGAGCTGATTTTACGCCCTTGCGCCAATGTCTGTTGCATATTCGCATCCAAAAGGAGCGCATCGACATAATCATCATACATAGACAACTGACTGTTTATAGGCAGCTCATGCGAGTTGAAGTCGCAGTAAGGACATTTTTTCACACACCACGGGATATGGATATAGAGCGACAGTGGAATGCTCGTCACCTCTACAACGCTAGTCTCTGTCATCTTTTCTGTGAGTTGTAACGTATCAAGGTTATTTGGCGAGCTATCAGCATTCATTTTGGACATAAATAAACTTATTGTGTAATGGGCAATAATGATCAGTATCAAAAGTATCGCTAGGATAACGGCTAGATGATATAAAGAAAAGCCTAACTGACGTAAAACTATTAACAAAGCCACGCACAAATCCCTTATTCACTATGGTAACTTGCAGGCAGTATATAAAGAGACTATTAACAGTACAGCATCCAAAGCGCAGCGCTGTATTCAGAATATAGTCAATCCTAAATAAAACAGATACATTATATATCAAGGTGGAACTGGTCTAAATTTTCCTTGCGTGCTGTGCCTACGCTGCTCGATGCTGCGAAAAATTTATCCCAGTCCTACTGTATCGTTTTTATACTGAATTCACTATATAACCGTTACATTTGCGGCGCGCTTGAAATCTGCTTAATAAAAAACCACCCTGATAATATTAAATTTAAACATGAAGCAAAGGATAAGACATATGGCTTATTGGCTAATGAAATCAAACCCAAAGTTTTTTAGTATTCACGATTTACAACGGCTCGGTACAGATAGCTGGAATGGTGTCCGTAACTACCGCGCTCGCAACTTTATGCGCGACGACATGAAGGTTGGTGATCAGGTATTCTTTTATCATTCTAGCGCAAGACCCTCTGGTGTGGCTGGTATTATGACGGTCAGTCAAGCAGGTTACCCTGACCCCACTCAGTTTCATCCTGAGCATCGCCATTACGATCCTATTGCAACCGAAGAAGAACCACGCTGGTATATGGTGGATCTCACTTTTGAGCAAGCTTTTACAGATGTATTGCCGTTATCAGCGCTGAAATTTTTGCCTGCGCTTGAGGACTCTTTACTGCTGAGAAAGGGCTGCGAGCAATTAACGGTCATTCCATTAGAGCCCAAACACTGGCACGCGATTATGAACATGGCCGAGACACTCGAACTCCTGCCAGAACACACCGATTAGCTCGACCCTCTATCTACTGATTATCAATACCAAGGTAAAACAAGCCTAAGATGAATATTCATATAGCGCTTCTAAATCGTTGACATCATAGTCTGGCTTCTTTACCATCTTATGTGTATATGACCTGTCAATCTACTGCTTGGATTGACGGGTTATTTTTATTTTAGTGCCTTCACTTTTATTTTCTGACTCCGTCTGTATAAGCTTGCTCATATTATTTATCGGAGTATCATCGTCGGCACGACTCTTCTCATACTGTGTCAATATTGAATTGACGACGGTATTTGCTTATTCATCGTTACTACTTTCATAACAATTACCGCAAAGAATAAAAAGTTGCTTACCATGGTTTTCCCATTATCTTTCAGAGACTTTAAAAGCTACAGTTTACGCTTAGGGGTACTCGCCCTCCCTATCTTGATTACTCAGTTTTGCCAAGCAGCGCTTGGGGTTGTCGATGCCATTATGGCAGGTCAAGTATCTGCGCTTGATTTGGCAGCCGTGGCAGTTGGATCTGGCATTTGGCTACCGCTGTTTTTATTAGCAACAGGTGTATTGATTGCCACCACCCCTCTCATTGGTGAGGCTGTCGGTCAAGACCAGCATCACCATGTTCCTCATATTACTCAGCAGTCTTTGTGGACAGCAGGCGCTCTTGGCCTTATTGGTTTTATTGTTGTCAATTTGGCACCCAATGTCCTTGGCATCATGGGTGTGCCTAAGAATATTCAGCCTATAGCAACACAATATTTGCATGGTGTGTCTTTTGGTTTCCCTGCATTAGCTGTCTATGCTGTGTTACGCAGTTATTGCGAAGCGCTTGGTCGACCTGAGCCAGTGACGGTTATTAGCATTGTCGGTCTACTCGCAGATATTCCTCTGAACTATATTTTTATCCATGGTTTATTTGGCATGCCCGAGATGGGCGGTGCAGGCTGCGGTGTGGCAACAGCACTGGTATTGTGGATAAATGTGTTGTTACTGGCGGCTTATACCAGCGTCAGCAAGCGGCGGGAATTTGCCAGCACTCGCTTTTTTTATGGATTTGCGAGTCCAAATCGCACACAGATCAAAAAACTTCTAAAATTGGGGATTCCTATTGGTGTCTCTATCTTTTTTGAGGCCAGTTTATTTAGTTTGGGCGCTCTTGTTATCAGCCCGCTAGGAGAGCTTGCAACAGCCTCACACCAAGTAGCGTTATCAGTGACGTCACAGCTGTTTATGATACCGATATCTGTTGCGATGGCACTCACGATTATGGTCTCAAATCGTTATGGTCAAAAAAACCTCTTAGCCTTACGTCAAGTACAAGCAACTGGACTTGTCTGGACCGTATTGATTGCGCTCACTTGTATGCTTGGTATATGGCTATTTAGACCAGAGTTGGCAGCAGCATTTACCGATAATCCAGCGGTCAGAACGGAGTCGATGCACTTGCTCATCTTTGCCCTTGCCTATCAGTTATTTGATGGCTGGCAGGTCAATGTCGCGGGTATATTACGCGGCATGCAAGACACCACCATACCGATGTGGGTCACGCTTTTTTGCTATTGGTTAGTGGCGCTACCACTAGGTATCTATTTAGTGCGTTTCACTGATGTTGGCGCTCAAGGCTTTTGGATGGCATTAATCACTGGCCTATTCTTATCTTCTATTCTATTGACCCTTCGTTTGCGCTATCAGCAAAGACGTTTAACAGCGCTGTGGGGTTGAAACTGATTGATTAAAACGTCACACCTCATAACCATTGCTAGCGATATATGGTCACATAGACTATGATAAATCGTAGATGATTTCTTGCTAAAAAGATGGCTTACGTCAAAATATGTAAAAAATCTCAGTTAACAACTGTACATTGATTGCTCATTACTCTGAATCTAGGTATCATTAGCAACTAATTAGACAATATTTAGTTACACTATTTTCGAATTTAGTACAAGGTCAGATAAAAACTATGGATATTGAAAAAATACGCACCCTCATCGCCCTTATGGAAGAAAGTGAACTGGTTAATTTAGAAATCAGTTCAGACGATGAGCATATTAGCTTGACTCGTCACTATGATGCGCCTACACCCACCATGATGGCCGCACCAACTGCTAGCGCAGCGTCTATTGCTGCTGAAGGAAAACCTGCGGAAAAAGCGGGTAGCGTCGAAAACTCGCCAATGGTTGGTGTTTTCTATTCAGCGCCAAGTCCTAACGACCCACCATTTGTAAAAGTTGGTCAAAAAGTTCAAGCGGGTGATACTCTAGGTATTATCGAAGCGATGAAAATTATGAACCCTCTTGAAGCGACTCAAAGCGGTATTGTTGACGAAATCTTGGTAGATAATTCTGAAGTCGTACAGTTCGGCCAACCTGTCATACGTTATAAAGCGTAACGATATTTGCCATACTTTATTTCATTATGGCTGGTTTTTGATATAGGTATCGCATCAAAGTCAAATAACAGGATGCTAGATATCAAAACTTGGTCAATAACTGATGCTTCGACAAGGATGAACCCATGATAAAAAAATTGCTCATTGCCAATAGAGGTGAGATTGCCCTGCGCATCGTTCGAGCTTGTAAAGCGCTAGGTATCGAAACGGTAGGCGTCTACTCTACTGCTGATGCCAACTTGATGCACCTGCGCTTTGTTGATGAGGCAATTTGTATTGGTAAGCCTAATGCCAATCAAAGTTATCTTGATATTAATACTATCTTAACTGCCGCTGAAATCACTGGCGCGGATGCTATTCATCCGGGTTATGGTTTTTTGTCTGAAAATGCTGAGTTTGCTGAGCGCGTAGAAGAAGCAGGATTGACCTTCGTTGGCCCTAATGCAGATCACATTCGCTTGATGGGTAATAAAGTCTCTGCGATCAACGCCATGAAAAAAGCGGGCGTACCAACCGTGCCTGGCTCTGTGGGTGCAGTTACGCTACATAATGCTGAAGAACAAGCGCGCAATATCGGTTTTCCGCTATTGATCAAAGCGGCTTCTGGCGGCGGTGGACGCGGTATGCGTGTGGTTGAACGTTTTGATGAGCTGGTCGGTCAAGTGCAGGCTGCTAAGCAAGAAGCTGAGCTTTGGTTCGGTGATGATACTGTCTATATGGAGCGCTATCTTCAAAACCCGCGCCACGTAGAAGTACAGGTACTGGGTGATGGCAATGGTAATGCTATCCATCTGTATGACCGTGATTGCTCATTGCAGCGTCGTCATCAAAAGGTACTAGAAGAAGCGCCTGCGCCAGATATCCCAGATGATGTCCGCGAACCTATCCTGAAGGCCTGTGTGAGAGCCTGTGAGCTTGTGAAATACCGCGGCGCTGGTACGTTTGAGTTTTTGTTTGAGAATAATGAATTTTTCTTTATTGAGATGAATACGCGCGTACAGGTTGAACATCCAGTAACCGAGATGATTACTGGTATCGATGTCGTCGTTGAACAGCTAAAAATTGCAGCCGGCTATGGTTTATCTTATCGTCAAAGTGAGATTGAAATCCAAGGCCACGCGATTGAGTGCCGTATCAATGCTGAAGATCCAGCAACTTTTGTTCCTTGCCCTGGTACTGTCAATCAACTGTTTGCGCCAAGTGGCGCAGGTGTTCGATTCGATTCACATCTATACCCTGGCTATGAGATACCGACTTACTATGATTCACTCATTGGTAAGCTTATCTGCCATGGTCAAACTCGTCAGCAAGCGGTTGCTAAAACCTTACATGCATTAGATGAATTGATCATTGAAGGCATCAAAACCAATATACCGCTACACCGTGATGTGATTTTGTCAGATGATAATTTTGCCAAGGAAGCGCAAAACATTCATTATCTCGAAAGAGAGCTTCTAAACACAGACAAAGCCGAGAAAGAGGCATAGATCAAAACAGCGCTAAGCTGTAGTTTGCTTACTCGTACTGACTGGGACAGTAGTCATTTCCCATAAAAATCAATTTCCACAAAAAAAGCCGCTATCGATATAGCGGCTTTTTTATGCTTAGTAGATGTCGAATAACTCGTGCAATATGATACAAGCCACTTATTATGGCAATACTCTATTAAAAGTCATAAAGCACTCTGTACCGTCAGGATCAGCACACCACTGCATCTGATTGCCATCATGGTATAAAAACGCAATCAACGCTTCGTCACTTTGATCCACTTGGTTGCCTGAGCAGTCTACTTCGTTATTATCATAAATCGTCTTGATAGCGATGACGGGCAGGCCTTCTTCGCGGTGTGTGACTAGATAGCGACCGTATGTCCACTCTTTGCCACTGACCGCCCACATCTCATTGTCCGCGCCAAAATTATATAGCTCACGGCATTGGTTTGACTTATTTACGGATGCCATTAAGTTTTTGCGGCTTGTTGGGTCAGCGTTCACGATGCGCGCTTCACTTTGAGTCATTATGCCACCGTCCATATCAGCTACCACCTTAGGCTCTGAACTGTTTTTTTGCAGACTATTCGATGATGCCGCTTGCTGAGCTTTCGCGTCTTTGGTCATGGTGATAGAACTGTTTAAATCTATCTCCCACTGTCCTGTAATGGCTGGACTAATATGCGTAGTGATTGTCGGCTCAGTAACTGTCTCACCATTCACTGGCAATGAAGCCAGAATAGATGCCAATGTAAATGAAGCAAATGATATAGGTTCCATGATTAACCTTTTATTTATAATATTTTATATACATTAGCGTAAGTCGTAGACACCAAAAACACAAGTAACATTATGCTATTGGGCAAAATACCTTAATCCAAACGATAAGCAAAACCTTAGTCAGTAGTGACGTTGAAGTAAGATAATGCCCGATAATCTAGTCGCTTTCTACTCATAAAAAAATGACACCGTAGCTTTGCTTGTTGAGTACAAAGAGCTACGGTGTTATATATTTATGAAATCAAGACCAGTAAAGTATTACGATATAGTTATCTAATACTAAGCAGCTGCTACACTCAATGCTTGAGCAAAGGCTGATAACGCCCCTTTTAGCATGGCTGAGACCGTGCTACTACATGTACCGATGCCAGAGTACACTTCGCCATCTACATTCAGTTGAATATAAGCGGCGGCATTTGCATTGGTTTTATTATCACTATTGGTATCATCATCGATACCGTTACCACTATTATGATGCGGGTTAATGGCATGCTCTGCATAGTTAATAATATGCAATGATTTACCCGTATGCTGTGCAAGACCGTCGATAAACGATGATAATGGACCATTACCCGTACCATCGATATCAATGGTGTCGTTATTCATCTGGACTTGGCCGCTGAAATACACCTCACCGCCTTTGTTACTGACATTATAATCTAGTAACTCAAACTTACCTTGCTGCAAGTAGGTATCCTCAAAGGTTTGTAAAATTTCATCATTTTGTAATTCACGGGCAACCGCTTCCGCTTGCTTTTGTACCACACGGCTAAAGTCAATCTGCATCCAACGTGGTAGGTTAAAGCCATAATTACGCTGCAAGATATACGCAACACCACCTTTGCCCGACTGGCTATTGATACGTACTACATCTTGATAGCTACGACCAATGTGCGCAGGATCAATTGGCAAATAGGCCACATCCCACACGTTGTCAGTCTCAGTTTGGTTGTTTTCATTGTAATCGAGTGACTTCTTAATGGCATCTTGATGTGAGCCGCTAAAGGCGGTAAAGACCAATTCACCCACATAAGGATGGCGCGGGTGTAGCGGTAAATTATTGCACTCGCTCACGACCTGTACGATTTCACTCATGTTGCTAAAATCAAGCTCGGGATCGATACCTTGGCTAAACAAGTTCATGGCCATGACCATAATGTCCATGTTACCTGTACGCTCGCCATTACCAAGCAACGTGCCCTCGATACGATCTGCACCTGCCAAAACACCCAATTCGGCCGCGGCTACAGCACAGCCACGGTCATTATGAGTATGAAGACTAATAATGACATGCTCACGCTGAGGAAGATTGCGGCAGAAATACTCTACTTGATCCGCAAAGACATTCGGCATAGAGGCTTCAACAGTCGCTGGCAAGTTAAAAATCACCTCTTGGCCTTGTTGTGGCTGCCACACATCACAAACCGCATCACAAACCTCTACTGCGTACTCAGTCTCTGTTTGACTAAAGCTCTCTGGCGAGTACTGGAACACCCACTCAGTCTCAGGGTATTTGGCCGCATACTCTTTCAATAATTTGGCGCCAGTGATAGCAATTTCTTTAATTTCGTCTTTGTTTTTGGCATAGACTTTTTCGCGTTGTACACGGCTGGTTGAGTTGTAGACATGGACGACGGCGCGTTTGACGCCTTTTAATGATTCAAAAGTACGGGCGATCAAATGCTCGCGCGCTTGTACCAAAACCTGTAGCGTCACATCATCCGGTACGTGGTTTTCTTCGATAAGTTTGCGAGTAAAGTCAAATTCAACCTGCGCCGCTGACGGGAAACCAATCTCAATCTCTTTAAAACCCACCTCTACTAAGGTCTTAAAAAAGCGCATTTTTTGTTCAATGGTCATTGGATCAATCAGTGCCTGGTTACCATCACGCAGATCTACACTTGCCCATATTGGCGACTTCTCAATTGTTTTGCTCGGCCACGTACGATCTGGCAGCGATGGCGCAAAGGCAAATGGACGGTATTTACGGAAGTCAAAAGCGGCATTTTTCGGTGTAATCTTTGCAGTCTTTGCGACTGCCGTAGGCGTGGTTTGGTCAGACATAATCAATCCTTAGATGATATGGTTATTTGTATGTTTAGCTAGATGATTAGCTGTTGTTTAGAATTGTATTTATCATACGAGATAACGAGTAGTTACACCATAATAATAGCAAAGTTTAGCGAATAGAAACCTGCTATTTTTTACTTTATTTTCTATGATTTTAGTGAAAAAACCCAATTTAGTAGTTACAATCAATTAAATTCACTATCAAGGTACTAAAAATGCCAGAAAGTCATTTTAGAAGTATGGGCACAATAGATATAGATGACATCGATAAGCAATTATTGCGCTTGTTGCAGACGCAGGCACGTATGAGTATCACGGAGCTTGCTGAGCGTGTCAATCTCTCTGCCACCCCTTGTGCCCGCCGTATTAAACGCTTAGAAGACGCTAATATCATTACAGGCTACCATACCAAAACCGATGCGCAAAAACTGGGCTATCCGCTTGCCGTGTTTATCGCCGTCAGTATGGATCGTCATACGGCTGAGCGTTTTGAGCAATTTGAGCGTAGCGTTCAGAGTTTTGAGGAAGTCGTGAGCTGTAGTATTGTCACAGGACGTACAGAAGACTATCTGATTAAAGTCAGAGTGCGTGATATGGCACATTATGAGGAGTTTTTATTGCATCGCCTCAATCGTATTGAAGGCGTTGCTCAAGTCCACACCAGTTTTGAGCTGCGCGAGGTATTCAGCCGTAGCGTCGTATAGAGCGCTCATGGCGTTAAAAATGCTAAGCGAGCGTTGGTGACTGTCTACGAAACATTATTATCAAAATCAGTCCAATCATCAATCCAATAGCAGCGACCAGTAACCCTGCATTGAAATTGCCATTCTCTCCTGCCAATGCTACCGTCACCAAAGGTCCCAAGAACTGCCCTAGCGCATAGGCGAGCGTTGCCAATGCAATCAGTAAATTAGAATAAGCAGGATTGATATTTTTAAACAACGTGAGGGTCATCGCCACCATACCGACGAAGGTCAACCCTAGAATAATAGCATTGCCGTATAATCCAAGCGCACCATCAAACCATATAGGCAAACACATGCCAAACGCTTGTAATACCGTGAGACCCATTAGGGTTTTTACCTCACCGATACGTTTGGCAAGCGCGCCCCATAACGGGTTTGATAGCATCGCAAAAACACCAACCACCAACCAAATCATCAACCCAGCATAGGTCTGCGTCGTTAAGCGCTGCGCTGCCATAACGGGCAGGAAAGTTGCTGAGCTGATATAGCCAAATCCTGCCAATATATAACTCATAAAAAGTAAAGCAAGCGCTTTATGGTGTCCAGCAATCGCTTCATATAAAGAGCGTTTGAAGTTTAAATAGCTCTGATAAACGGACACGTGCTGATCATAGTCGGTCCGCTGTGATACTGAACTATCTACTGGTTTGGGTTTTATCGCGTAGAGGAGCCATATCAGCGGTAAACTGGTGCAGCCTGCAACCAGCCAAATCACATCAAAATGATAGCCCAATGTTAGAAGCCACCACGTCACAATGGCAGAAGCACTAATACCAACGCCAATGCCTGCATAATGGATGGCCGAGAGTACAGAACGACGTTCGGGGCTCAGGTTTTGAATCACAAACGATGAGCTCAATATCATCGCTACCCCGCTTGCAATGCCTGCGATTAGGCGAATGATATACCATAACGTGAGCGACATATTTGGTATAACGAGTAGCATTGTTGTGACAACACTGATTATTGCCCAAAGCGTCATCGCCTGCCATGTCGCACGCTGAGGCACAAACATAGCAATGAGGGCACCGATAAAATAACCGATATAGTTGATTGATGCTAGCCAGCCAGCAATCGTCGTTGATAGTGACAATTGCACCATAATATCAGGTAGAGTGGCGGTAAAGAGAAAGCGTCCATAGCCCATGACAACTGCCAAACAGTACATACCGATACAGGCAATGGCCGCTTCATTGGTGATGGTAGGAGCGACACGGCTTTTAATAGCAGTCATCATGACAGCGCCATTTTTGTGGCAATTAGCACACAATCCTTTGTGTTAGATAATTAAAAGCAATAGTAAAATAAGTAGGAGTCAAACAGTTATTAGAGCTATTGGGACATCATAAAATAAAAACAAACCCTACAATACATCTAACGTGGTTGTCCCTATCGTATCCTGTCCTAGCATTTGTACACGCTGATCGCTAAACATATCCATGTCAGGGGCTAGCGTACGCATAAACCGATCAAAATATAACATCTGCTTGGTCAATAAAGCAAAGTCGCGTGGAAAATGGATACCATGACGTTTGCCAACTTCGACAATCTCAAGCATCATTTTATTGAGCTCGTCAGCTTGCTCTTTACTGTTAAAAGGCACACCGCTGGTAAAGGTCTTATCTTCTGCCATGATCGTTATCATCATGCGCTCTAGATCGTTACCTAAGGCAACCACATCAACTTTATTGCCACCATGCGTCATTTCCATGTCAATCATATAACGTGCCATCGCTTGATAGTCACTGTCTTGCATCGCTTGCATCATACCCATGCACGCACGCCAGCTCTCGGCTTTTAATTTACCGACAATACCAAAGTCTAAGAAACCAATACGTCCATCGGTTAATAGCATCAAGTTACCCGCATGCAGGTCAGCATGAAAACTATTGCACAGCATAAGACTGGCAAACCAGGTGTTTAATGTATCTGCCATGATTTGCGCAGGATCGCTGCAATACTGACGCATGAGCGACTCATCAACCATAGAAACCCCATATAGGCGGCTCATCGTCAATACACGCTTGGTGGTCAGATCGTCATACACTGTTGGTGCCACTACCCGAGTATTACCTGAGACGGCTAAGAACTGCTGAAAATCGCGGATGTTTTGTGCTTCAGCGATAAAATCCGTCTCGGCAAGCATACGCAGGCGAATCTCATCGATAATTGGCGCGATACTTGCGAACTTCATCGATGGCATCACTATTTCAAGCAGCTTGGTCACGCCATGCAATACGCCCAAATCGGTCTGCATAATCGTCTCGACGCCAGGCTTTTGTACCTTTAGCACCACTTCATCACCATTATGCAGACGGGCAGCATGAACCTGAGCGATAGAGGCAGAGGCTAGCGGCTCTGAGTCAATATGCGCAAACTTATCATCAAGGCTCATACCATCAGTCGCCAGCTCTTCTTTTAGCACCTGCTCGATATAAGCATAAGACAATGGCGTGGTTTGATCCAAGCAGCTCTGGAAAGCAGTAACATAATCACGTGGAAACAGCGAGGGTGTACTGGCGATAAACTGACCGATTTTGATATAAGTCGTGCCTAACTGCTCAAAGGTTTCTTTGAGTAGCATTGCATCAGGTTTTTCCCCTTTTGCCACTCTTAGCGCAGATAAGCCTGCGACACTCGCGGTTTGGCGAACACGGTTGACGACATTAAAGGTATGCTTTAACAAATGCGGACGATGAATTTTCATAAAAAACAACTATGGTAATAGAAAGGATTTGAAAATAGATAATTTCGAAAATAGACTAAAAATATATCAAAGACATAGTATTCAATCAGGGCTGCTACAGACTGGGCATTCTGGATCTTTTCTATAACCCATCAGCCGCTGCTGCATCTGCCTACCATCCCATATAAGCAGCTTATTTGTCAGTGGATTTTTGGTTAATCCCAAATATTGCAAGGCGGTATTGGCTTGTAGGTTACCCATAACCGCAGTGGTGCTCGCAAGCACACCTGAATTGGCACAGGTACGCTCATCGGCAACCTCATCATGCACAAGCGCGCCAAACACGCAATGATAGCAACCTGTGTCCAGATGTGGCTCAAACAGCGCCAGCTGCCCTTGCATCGCAATTGCCGAGGCAGATAATAATGGAATCCGATAATGGACGCTAATGCGATTGATGACGTCACGAGTCGCAAAATTATCCGTACAGTCTAGTAATAAGTCTGGCTTACCAGAGGCTAGATTGAGCAACTCATAAGCATTGTCTTCATCTAACCGCGCCACGGTGCCGTAAGCTTCTATCAAAGGGTTGATGCGTGCCAGCATAGCCGCTGCTGTCAGCGCTTTGGACTGACCGATATCTTCTGGCAAAAACAGCGTTTGCCGTTGCAGGTTACTCGCTTCGATCGCATCATCGTCAATCAGATGCACATAACCAACCCCTGCACGCACCAGTGTCTCAGACGCTGGACAACCAAGGCCACCTGCGCCTATTATCACCACGCGTGCTGACTTTAATCGCAGCTGAGCATCCATATCCCAACCGTCGAGTAGTATTTGCCGTGCATAACGGAGAAGCTCATCATCAGATAGCTGTGCCAAATCGTCTGCCATATTTTTTGCAACCTATAATTAAAAATGTCTATCCATAAAGCCTATTTATGGATATTGCCCTACTGTGACACGATCATTACCACCGTAATCTTGTACCGTGTGTACTGACTCAAGACCATTCTCCAAAAATAACCGTCGAACCGCAACCCCTTGGTCATGGCCATGCTCGATAGCCAGCAGTCCTTTTTTGCACAAATAAGACGGTGCCTGCTGGACAATATGCTCGATATCAGCCAAACCATGATTGGGTGCACTGAGCGCGCTGATCGGTTCAGCGGTTAGTCCCGCCAAATGCTCATCTGCCTCATCAATATAAGGCGGATTTGAGACAATCACATCAAACCGACATTCGTCATCAGTAGGTAACGCTTGATACCAACTGCTTTGGATAAATTCAATATTAGTGACACCATTAAAATCCGCATTATGCCGAGCAATATCGAGCGCCTCAAGCGACAAATCAACGGCGACCACTTGCCAATTGTCTTTTTTTAATTCATGAGCCAGACTGATAGCAATACAACCTGAGCCTGTACCCAAATCAAGTAAGCGCTTATGAGGATTAGATACCGGCTGAGCATTGATCCAATTCAATACTTGCTCGACCAATACCTCGGTATCGGGTCTGGGAATCAAAGTATGCTCATTGACCACAAAATTCAGCGACCAAAATGCTTGCTGACCCGTCAAATAAGCGAGCGGCGTCCCTTCTTGCATCTTAACCATACCAGTATAAAACCGCCTTTGCTCACTTTCTGTCAGCTGATAATCTTCGTCAGTAATTAAAAATAGTGAAGGTTTATCAATAACATATAGCAGCCAATCCGTTGGCCAAAACGACGGTATCTGACGATTTGTCTCACCATTCGTCAGTTGACCAATTTGCTGCTTTATTTGACGAATGGTCAATGCGGTCATAACTCACTCTTAAAGATATCGTAAATAAAGATAAAAGTACTGCCAATGCGCCAATGCTACTCTGACGCGCGCGGTGGCTCATTGGTATCGGTCAGGTTTGGATTTGCTTTCGCTAGTTTGTCATCACCATATATATCGTCATTATCACCAATAATAATATGTTTATCGACCAAGTAGATTAAGATCAAAATTGGCATACCAATCGCAAAGGTGAAAATAAAGAAAAACGGATAGCCCATATTGTCAACGATAGCCCCAGAGTAGCCACCCATCACCTTAGGTAGCAACGTCATTAATGAGGAGAAAATAGCATACTGTACCGCGGTAAAACGAATCGAGGTCAAGGCAGACAAGAACGCAATGAATACAGCGCTGGCAAGGCCTGCCGCTAGGTTATCAAAAATCACTGCCACATACATATGCGGCAAGCTACCAGGATGATAAGTGAGCAGGACAAATAATAAATTCGTCACACAAGCCAAGATGGCACCGACCATCATCGCCTGCATCATACGCAGTTTTTGAGCCAAAATACCACCCAAAAAGCCACCCGCAATAACCATGATGACACCAACCAGTTTCACAGCATTGGCAATGTCTGTCTTACTAAAACCCATATCTTGATAAAAGACGTTCGAGATGACCCCTGCGACGATATCAGAAATGCGGTATAAACCAATCAAGGCCAGTAGCAATAATGCTTTTTTGCCATAACGACGGAAAAAATCAACGACTGGTTCGACCCAAGTGGTATAGGCCATTTCTTGTTTGACCACGCCCACTTTGACAGATAAGTAACCCACAACTGATGCCACCAGTAAGCTGGCTAACAGGTGAACCACTTCGAGTACAAAGGCAAACATCACACTGTCTGTCTCTGGCAGTAACGCACCAACATTGACAAAAGCAATGATAAAAGCGGCGACCGACAATACAAATACCAATACCAAACGGGCATAGTCAGAGGCGGGACGATCAATACGTATCTGCTCGCTCACAGGCTCCCGAATTATCAACGTGGTCACCACACCTACGCCCATCACCGCTGCCATGATCCAGTAGGTGTTGCGCCACGCTTCGTAACTATAAAGCTCTTCGGTCGAACCAAAATAATCTGCCAAATAGAGCGCACCTGCGCCTGCAAAAATCATCCCTAAACGGTAGCCTGCGGTATACATTGCCGACAGTACTGACTGAAAACTCGCAGGGGCAAGCTCAATACGATAAGCATCGACCACAATATCTTGCGTGGCGGATGAAAAGCCCAATAGCACGGCTGCCATGGCCATATAGTGCAAACTGCTCTCATCGGTCGGATTGATGCTGGCCATCATATAAATCGCCAAAATAATTAAGAGCTGTGCAATCAAAATCCAACTACGACGACGGCCCAGTAATCTAGTCAATATCGGTAGCGGCACCGCATCCACTAGGGGCGCCCAAATGAACTTGAACGAATATCCCAATGCCGCCCAACTAAAGGTCGTCACTACACTGCGATCAAACCCTGCCTCACGCAGCCATAACGATAGGCTGGAGAAAATAAGCAAAATAGGAATACCAGCTGCAAAACCCAAAAACAGCATGATCATAGCACGCCGATCAAGATAGGCTTTCGCCGCCTCGCCCCATGATTTTTTGGCGATGGGAGGTTTGGGTGGTACAGATTTGACAGCAGACATAATAACTCACCAACAATTGAGACAAATAACACAACTGCGCACAATTTTTATCAATCTTTAGAATCAGTTATCCATCAAGAGATCGATAAAAATTGCTTTACGTTGCACCAATGCGTTTATTACAACAAAATTCAGTTATGGTACTTGAGAACCGCTACCTTGACTAGATGTTTTTGCATTAACTCATTGATTCTGGCACTTTCATAACGGCTTATATTTCGCTGCAGTAACGAAGATTATAGCAATCTTTCACTATGGTTAAATCAGTCCTTAGTTTTCTTACTACTTACTCTCATCAAAGATGTCTAACAACGCTTTCATTTATCGGCAATATGTAGATAGAGATAGCATCAGTATCAGTTTGATTGGCTCATCACTATCTCTCCTCGTGATAAAGCAATGGCGTTAATAGCAAGCTGGATGAGGTACTACACCAAGAATTAATGATTAATAATTTAAAACATATAATTTTTATATATTAGTTTTATAAATAAACAGTGCTTCGTTATGCTCTCTATATCAACAATGATTAACTTGATTGATGGTTTGTTCTTTCTATTACCATAGCCCAGGAGTTTTGCCATGTCCGATTCAACCAACACCCCAACCGACAAAAACACCACGCAAGATACCGCTGGTTGCCCGATAAACCACCAAGGTAACAGCGACACCGCAACAAATACAACTTATGATCAAGGTGATGATAAGGGACCGACGATTCATAGTGAAAACGCTGATCAAACACACGCACCGCAGCGTCCTAGCATGGGCGGCTGTCCCGTCATGCATCAAGCGCATACTACCACCGCCTCTGCTGTGACTGACTGGTGGCCGAATAGCTTAAACCTAGACATATTGCATCAGCAAGACAAAAAGACTGACCCAATGGGAGCAGACTTTGATTATGCTGAAGCGTTCAAACAACTTGATTTAGAAGCGGTCAAAACCGATTTGAAAAGCCTCATGACCGAATCACAAGAGTGGTGGCCAGCAGATTGGGGTCATTATGGTGGCTTGATGATTCGTATGGCGTGGCATTCAGCGGGTACATATCGCGGTGCCGATGGTCGCGGCGGTTCTAATACTGGTAATCAACGCTTTGCGCCACTAAATAGCTGGCCGGACAACGCCAACCTAGACAAAGCGCGCCGCCTACTATGGCCCATCAAGAAAAAGTACGGCAACAAACTATCATGGGCTGATTTGATGATTTTGGCAGGCAACATGGCTTATGAGTCTATGGGCTTTAAAACGCTAGGCTTTGCTGGTGGTCGTGCTGATATTTGGCATCCAGAAAAAGACATCTACTGGGGTTCTGAACGCGAATGGCTGGCACCGACCGAAAACCGTTACGATAGCGATAAAGACCGTGCATCCCTCGAAAACCCACTAGCAGCGGTACAAATGGGCTTAATCTATGTCAACCCTGAGGGCGTCGACGGTAACCCTGACCCATTGAAAACCGCTCAAGATATGCGTACGACGTTTGGGCGTATGTCAATGAATGATGAAGAAACGGTTGCCTTGACCGCGGGTGGTCATACCGTTGGTAAGTGTCACGGTAATGGCGATGCGACCATACTAGAAGACGAGCCAGAAGCGGCGGATGTCAAAGAGCAAGGTCTAGGCTGGCGCAATCCTAAAGGTAATGGCAATGCCGGTGATACTGTTTCAAGCGGTATTGAGGGCGCGTGGACAACCAATCCAACTCAGTGGGATCATGGCTATTTTGAATTACTATTGAACCACAATTGGGCATTAACCAAAAGTCCAGCAGGTGCATGGCAGTGGGAGCCCACAGATATTAAAGAAGAAGACCGTCCATTAGATGCTCATGATCCCAGTGTCCGCCGTAATCCGATCATGACTGATGCTGACATGGCATTGATCAAAGATCCTGTTTATCGCGAGATTTCAGAGAAATTCCATAACGACCCAGCGTATTTTGATGAGGTGTTTGCCAAAGCATGGTTCAAGCTAACTCACCGTGACCTAGGGCCGAAATCTCGTTACTTAGGGGCAGATGTACCGAGCGAAGACTTTATCTGGCAGGACCCTATTCCAGCAGGCAATGCAGACTTGAATGCTGATGATATTGCAGCGCTGAAATCGCAAATATTGGACAGTGATTTGAGCCGCCGTGAATTAATCATTACCGCATGGGACAGCGCACGTACATTCCGCGCATCAGACTATCGCGGCGGTGCAAATGGCGCACGTATCCGCTTAGCCCCGCAAAAGGACTGGGCAGGCAATGAGCCAGAGCAGCTACAACGTGTGCTTGAGGCGTTAACCCGCATTCAGTCTGACTTTGATAAAGACTTAAGCTTGGCAGATTTGATTGTGCTTGCTGGTAATGCTGCTATTGAGCAGGCAGCGAATGATGCAGGCATAGAGGTTACGGTACCATTTACCGCAGGTCGCGGTGATGCAGAAGCGGCAATGACCGATACCGAATCTTTTGCAGACTTGGAGCCTTTGCATGACGGCTATCGCAACTGGGTCAAAGAAGACTATGCAGTCTCTCCTGAAGAGATGCTGCTAGATCGCACGCAGCTAATGGGATTGACAGCGCCTGAGATGGTAGTATTGATCGGCGGTATGCGCGTCCTTGATACCAACCATGGACAGAGCCAACAAGGCGTCTTCACTGACCGTGTTGGGGTCTTGACCAATGATTTCTTTGTCAACTTGACCGACATGAACTACACGTGGCATCCCGTGAAAACAGGTGACGAGCCAAGCAACACGGTCAATAGTTACGAAATACGTGAGCGTAGTACCGGTAATACCAAATGGCAAGCCAGCCGTGTGGATTTGGTATTTGGCTCAAACTCTATCTTGCGTGCTTATGCTGAGCTATATGCGCAGGACGATAACTTAGAGAAATTCGTTCGTGATTTCGTTAGCGCTTGGAGTAAAGTCATGAATGCGGATCGTTATGACGTTGCTGAGTAAGCGTTATTGATTAGATTAATGAACAGTGAGTAAGTCTATCAATCATGAACAGCTATCTTTTAGAAGGTAGCTGTTTTTTTATGCTTAAAATCTAGATATTCAACAGTCTTAAATATTCTGAGTTACACACCCCATCTAAATAAAACAAACAACTAAACGACTATAAGAAATACCGTAAAAGCAAGAGGACTATAAAAAACTTATATTCATAATTATTATAAATTGATAGCTATTTATTATATACAAGAATAATAGCTTTGTTTTACACTACGCTCTTATGGCACATTTGTAAGTTTTTACTTTCATATACAAATCTTTCAAATATAGGTAAGGTTTGTATTGTTACACAATAGGATTCAGTGATGGCAATCGATGTAGTGGTCAATCAGCGACATTTGCAAATTCAGCTCAAACAGTTGGAAACAGTCTGGCATACGGTGATCAATGGCTATAACTTAAGTCAAGCAGCCACGGTGCTACATACCAGTCAATCGAGCTTGTCAAAGCATATCGCGGCACTTGAAAACCAACTGAAGACCGAAGTATTTATTCGTCAAGGAAAGCGTCTGACAGGGCTGACCACCATGGGCACCGCGCTTATGCCACATATCGAATCTATCTTTGCCGAGATTCGTACCATTGAAAATCTAAGCCTAGATTTTAATAATCCTAATATTGGCACATTGACCATTGCGACGACCCACACGCAGGCACGCTATGTGCTGCCGAAGGTGGTTAAAGAATTCAAAGATCGCTTTCCAAAAGTCAATTTGATCTTGCAACAGGCCGATCCTGAAACCATTGCGCAGATGGTCATTCGTGGTCAGGCTGATATCGGCATCGCAACGGAGTCTTTGCTACACAACAACTATCTTAGATGCTACCGCTATTACGACTGGACGCATCGCGTCATCGTACCAAGCGATCATGAGCTTGCAGGCTTAGAGTCCATTGATCTGCCGACGCTGGCCAGCTATCCGATTGTGACTTACCATGGCGGCTTTACCGGTCGCGGCGCGATTGATAAAACCTTTGAAGCAGCAGGTCTAGAGCCAGATATTGTGTTAGCAGCACTTGATGCGGATGTGATTAGTACCTATGTTGGACTTGGCTTAGGCATCGGTATCATTGCCGAGATGGCCTTTGAACCAAGTCACTATCAGAACTTGACCGCGATTCCAGTCGATCACTTCGGACGCTTTACCAGTTGGATGGCGGTGCGCGATGACGCGGAAATCCGCCAATACGGTCGTGCCTTTATGGAGCTGTGTCAGAAACAATTTGACAACTAAACAAAGCGGCTAGCGCGTCTGTCCTACCTTACGCCACCTTTACCGAGCTTATGCATAAGTGATAAAATACAGTCTCAAACATTATTCAACGTTTGATTTCGTTTTTATTTCTGCATGTATTGCTGGACGCCTAGACATTTAATTGTACTGGGTGTCGATCACTACATGTCCATTTGCTTCTATGTAACAGGTGATACCGCTCATGGAAAAACTCGTAGCGATCATTATGGCAATTTTTGCCGTCCCCTTGATTATTGGCGGCGCTTATCTGCTCTCTTTAGGCGGTAGTCCTTACTATCTTTTTGCTGGCGTTATGATGTTAACGACAGCATTTTTATTGTTCAAAAAACACTGGAGCGCTTACGGGGTGTACGCGATATTTATCGTTGTAACACTAGTATGGTCGCTTTGGGAATCTGGATTTTATTGGTGGGCGCTGGCAACTCGCTTGGGTTTCCCACTAATATTTGGTTTATTAATGCTTTTACCGTGGGTCTCTAAGAAGATGCACGGGAAACACGCTCAAGTAACAACCACAAACAACGTTAAGAAAAGTCCTCTTTATTATTGGGGACTAATGGCCAGTGTGGTTGTGGGCGCACTGCTCTCTTTCGGTAGTATGGCCAATAATGCCACCGACAAATTGGGCGAACTCGATTTAACTGCCAAAGATGACGGCGATCAAAACGCCACTTCTACCAACCTTGGCGATCCATTATCCACTGGCGAGCAAACACCAGATGGCGAATGGAGCGCGTATGGCCGTACTGATTATGGACAACGCTACTCTCCTCTGGCTCAGATCAACACTGATAATGTCAAAGATTTAGAACTCGCTTGGCAAATCCAAACCGGTGATGTCAAAGGTCCTAATGACGTTGGCGAAACCACTTATCAAGCAACCCCATTAAAAATCGGCAACGCCTTGTATATGTGTACGCCGCATAACTGGGTGCTAGCATTAGATGCCGACTCTGGTGAGACTCTATGGAAGTTCGATCCTAAGGTTGGCGAAAACCTCCAACGTCAGCATCAAACTTGCCGCGGTGTCTCTTATTACGCTGGTCAAGCTGGTACGGATAATACCGCTCCGGTTGCTACTGTTGAGTCAGCTAATAATAGCGCCACTGACGATACGTCCGTCGTCGCTCGCAAATCTGCTGCCACTAGCGATACAATGGTACAAAAAATCGCGGGTAATACCTTTGAAAATCCCTCCAAGCAATGTGATGCCAAAATCTTTATTCCAACCTCTGATGCCAAGCTATATGCATTAGATCCAAAAACAGGACAACGCTGTCAAGAGTTTGGTGAAGATGGTGCATTAGACCTCATGCATAACATGCCGTTCCAGCAAGCAGGCTACTATTACTCAACATCTGCCCCAGTGGTTGCAGGTGGCGTTATTATTGTTGCTGGTGCTGTTAACGACAACTACGATGTAAACTCACCCTCTGGTGTGATCCGTGCTTATGACGTGAATACTGGCGAGCTTATGTGGAACTGGGACTCAGGCGATCCTGACAACACAGCCCCTTTTGATGTCAATGATCCAACTCAAGTCTATCGCACCAGCTCGCCAAACTCATGGTCGACTGCCAGTGCTGATGAAAAGCTTGGCTTGGCTTACTTCCCAATGGGCAATCGCACGCCCGATCAGCTCGGTAGCTATCGTAATGCTGCTGAAGAAAAGTATGCAACCTCTGTGGTCGCACTAGATCTGAAAACTGGTGAAGCGCGCTGGGTACAGCAGTTTGTCCATCATGATCTTTGGGATATGGATACGCCTGCGCAGCCAACACTGCTTGACTTAGATACCGCTGATGGTGTCCAGCCTGCATTAGTTATACCGACCAAACAAGGCGATGTTTATGTCTTGAACCGTGCCACAGGCGAGCCTATTGTACCTATCAAAGAACGTGATGCACCGCAAGGCTACCTGATTGCTGGTGAACATGCATCGCCTACACAGCCTTACTCTGGCTTGAGCTTTGCGCCTGAGAAACTGACTGAAAAAGATATGTGGGGCGCAAGTCTCATCGATCAGATGATGTGCCGTATTGAGTTCAACAAACTCAACTACGACGGCCGCTACACGCCGCCATCAACCAATGGTACTTTAGTCTATCCTGGTAACTTTGGTACCTTTAACTGGGGCGGACTCGCTGTTGATCCTGAAAATGGCGTGATGTTCGGTATGCCAACTTATCTTGCCTTTACCTCAAAACTCATCCCTAAAGACACACTTGGCGATGTTGAGACCAATAAAGGTGAACAAGGTGTGAATGCCAATGAAGGCGCAGACTATGCGGTAGAGATGGGACCATTCTTATCACCACTTGGTGTACCTTGTCAGCAGCCACCATGGGGCACTATTGCAGGTGCTGATCTGGCCACAGGCGAGATTGCGTATCAGCGCAAAAACGGTACTGTACAGGACTTATCTCCTATTCCAATCAAGTTTGAATTGGGGGTACCTGGTATTGGCGGCCCTATCATCACTAAAGGTGGCGTCGCATTCTTGTCAGCAGCAACAGAAAACAACTTCCGTGCTTATGATTTGAAAAATGGCGATGTCCTATGGAATGTTCGTATTCCAGCAGGTGGTCAGGCTACACCTATGACCTACTTGAACTCTAAAGGTGAGCAGATGGTGGTATTGGTAGCTGGTGGACATGGTTCAGTAGGTACGAAGATTGGTGATTATGTGGTCGCTTATAAGCTTGGCGATCAAGCCAAATAATCGGTCTAAGTGATCGACTGCAATAACCATTCAGTTAAATAACGTCATTTTGAAAAAGCAGGTAACTTAGGTTGCCTGCTTTTTCATGTGCTGACGCTTTTTATTATACGATTATTTTTATGATGATAGACTTATTTATCAACGGATGCTGTTGCTCACCAAGTGCCTAAATCATCGATAATCTGTCTTTGTTATGAATTATTACTGCTTGGTCACACGGCTTGAAATCGATATCAATGACAAGCATATCAAGAGAAAATAATTAATCACTCTACTGGATAATTTATGAATAACAAAATCCCTTTATCTTTTTTAGATCTAGCACCAGTACCTGAAGGCCATACCATCGCTGAAGGTATTGCTCAAACGGTACAAACCGCGCAGCAAGCAGAGAAGTCTGGCTTAAACCGTTACTGGATGGCAGAGCATCATAATATGCCAGGTATCGCTAGTGCAGCGACCTCAGTCCTACTGTCACATATCGGTAGCCAAACCAAGCGTATCCGTATTGGTGCAGGCGGTGTGATGCTGCCGAACCACGCCCCGCTGGTTATCGCTGAGCAATTTGGCACATTGCAGGCATTGTACGGAGACCGCGTTGATTTAGGCTTGGGCCGCGCACCTGGCACTGATGGGGCGACGTTTCAGGCACTGCGCCGCCAAATGAAAGACGCCGAGCGTTTTCCACAAGATGTACAAGAACTGATTTACTTTTTGGGCAATGATACAGATGGCAGCCCTGTACAAGCGTTCCCCGGCGCCAGATCAGGCGTCCCTATTTGGATATTGGGCTCGTCCCTATTTGGTGCGACCTTAGCCGCGCATTTAGGACTGCCCTATGTGTTTGCCTCACATTTTGCACCGCAAATGCTCGGACAAGCAATTAAAGCCTATCGTGAGCAATTCAAGCCGTCTGCCTATTTAGATAAGCCTTATGTCATGCTGGCTGCAAACTTGTTACTGGCTGACGACGATGAGACTGCTCAGTATCACTTTACCTCAGCACAGCAGAGTTTTGTACGTTTGCGCCGTGGTGAGACAGGTCAAATGCCAAAACCTACGCACGATATGGACAGCATCTGGAGCCAAGCAGAAAAAATGATGGTAGATAATGCGCTGTCAGTTTCATTCATCGGATCTGTCGAAACGGTCAAACCAAAATTGGCTGCGTTTTTGGCAACCCATCAACCAGATGAATTGATTGTAACCGCTAATGTACATAATCAAGCAGCGCGTATTCGTTCACTTGAACTTACACCGGAGCTAAACTTATTTACTTTACAATCAAATGAGACACTTGCATAATTATTGCCAAACCTTAACTGGATTTTTGACATGGAAGCAACTGCGGTTATCGGTGCATCACTTATGATTGGCTCGTCGATATTTATGTATATCTTGGCATTTCTTGCAGTCATGGTTATCGGTGGGTATCTGACCTACCGTACCAGTCCTAAGCGTAAGCAACGTCAAGAAGAAAAGCGTAACCGAGACAATATAAATTGACATTAAAAACCCCCTTTTTCAAAATAGAAAAAAGGGGGTTTTTAGTATTACAACGACCAGTTGACGCTATGTCCAACAAAGCACTGACTATATAAGCTACATCAGACCAAGCGCACGTAAGGCGGCCGCACCAAACGCCATGCCAAACATACCAACCACCGTCGTAAACGCCAAGATATTTGCCGCGAGCACATCATTGCCACCCATAGCCTTCGCCATCACATAACTGGCCGCAGCAGCTGGTGAGGCCACCATCAAGAATAACACGCCCATATGAACGCCTGATAAACCAAATGCCAAGCCAATCGCAATGGCGACGAGGGGTGCAATCACAATCCGACCAATACTTGCCTGCATAGATAACCCTGAGGCACTCAGCATCGATTTCAAATCAATACTAGCACCAGCGCAAATCAGTGCCAGCGGCAATGCAACCGCTGCCAACAAATCACCAGTCGTGTGAATCACACCTGTGAGTGGTGGCAATGGCAATGCCTTATAAGCAAATGCTGATAGCAATGCCAAAATAAGTGGGTTGGTAAATACCTTTTTGATGATCATAATACTGCGACTGATCAAAGTATCATCCACATTTTTAGAGACACGACTTAACGTAATGACCGCTAAAATATTGAACAATATGGTGACTACGCCCATGTAAACGGCACCAATACTTAAACCACGCTCACCATAAGCATTGGCAACGGTTGCGAGGCCAATAATAGCCATGTTGCTACGGAAAATACCTTGTACGAACACGCCTTGGTCGGCAGGACGTTTGACGAAGCGTTTGGCATACAGCTCCGCCCCAAAGAACAGGACAAATGTCACCAAAATACCAACAAAAATTAGCTTAACTTGCTGACCATAATCAACATCGCTATCGACCACGCTAAAGAATAGCAAGCAAGGCAGGCAGTAGTTAAAAACAAAGCTGGATGCCTGATCAATGAAACTTTGGCTCGCCTCGCCACGTCTTTGCATAAAAAAACCCAACCACATCAAAGCAAGGTTGGGGAATACAATAGTAATAGCAAAAACAATAGCATCAATCATAAATAGGCTCAATTCGGTGACAAGCCCATCATGATATGAGCATCAACAAGAAAATTTAATAAGTAATAATCAGATTTTACGACCTAGTATAGAGACAAAGCAGCAAGTAAGACAAGTTTGAATGAGACTTTATTTCGATAATAGAGTGGTTTTTTAATAAACAAAAGCCCGCAATAAAATATTATTACGGGCTTTTTATATCATGGATGCGTTGTTATAAAAGGCTTTGGCATACTACCGTTACGAGTCAAGCGCAGCCTTTGCTTTTTTATGTTTTTTGACCGTCATCGCCAATAACTGTATGGCCGCAGGTGTGACACCGCTGACACGTCCAGCTTGAGCTAGCGTCGCAGGACGAACTTGCGTGAGTTTTTGTACAATCTCGTTTGATAGCCCTGATACCACCCTATAATCAAAATCTAGCGGTAGCGCCGTGTTTTCTAAGCGCTTCATTTGATCAATATCTTCTTGCTGACGATCGATATAGCCGGCATATTTGACAGAAATCTCGATCTGCTCTCCTACTTGCGCATCAACGGTTGAGTCAGTAATAGCCGCGATATCAGCAAAACGTATTTGCGGACGCTTTAACAAATCAAAGGCAGTCGATTCTTTAGAGAGTACCTCACCTGTCTGCTCAGACAGTTTCTGACCCAAGGTATTTGTCGGCGTGGCCCACATGTCTTTTAGGCGTGACGTCTCTGTCGAGATCGCTTCCATTTTTTCTTGATATGCTTGCCAGCGCACATCATCTACCAGCCCTAGCTTGCGACCCGTCTCAGTTAAGCGCTGATCGGCATTGTCTTCACGTAGCAATAAACGATACTCTGCACGACTGGTAAACATTCGATACGGTTCAGTAGTACCGTGCGTAATCAAGTCATCGACCAACACGCCAAGATACGCTTCATCACGGCGCGGGGTCCACGTGTCAAACTCGCTATTGTTAGTAGTGACCAATGCGGCATTGGTCCCTGCTAGCAAACCCTGCACGCCCGCTTCTTCGTAGCCAGTCGTACCGTTAATTTGACCAGCAAAGTACAGACGATCAATTGATTTGGTCTCAAGCGTGGGCTTGAGATTTTGCGGATCAAAATAATCATACTCGATGGCATAGCCTGGACGCGTGATATGGGCGTTCTCAAGCCCTTTCATGCTATGAATAAAATCTAACTGCACATCAAACGGCAAACTGGTTGAGATACCATTCGGATACAGCTCATGCGTGGTCAGGCCTTCTGGCTCAATAAAGATCTGATGGCTGTCTTTGTCCGCAAAACGATGAATTTTATCTTCGATAGACGGACAATAACGCGGGCCGACGCCTTCAATTTTGCCAGAGAACATCGGTGAGCGGTCAAGATTTTCACGGATGATATCGTGGGTGCGCGCATTGGTATGTGTGATATAGCAGTTAACCTGCTCAGGATGCATAGAGACATCACCCATATAGCTCATGACAGGCAGCGGCGTATCACCTGGCTGTACCGTCATCACGCTAAAATCAACGCTACGGGCGTCGATACGTGCTGGCGTGCCTGTTTTTAGACGACCGACTGGTAGCTTAAGCTCACGCAAACGATCGGCGAGCTTGATAGAAGGCTGATCCCCTGCACGGCCACCATTTGAGTTTTCTAGACCAATATGAATGACGCCGCCCAAGAAAGTGCCTGAGGTTAATACGACTGTTTCGGTCTTAAAAATAATACCTGTAGAAGTCACAACAGCTGTCGCACGGCCATTTTCTACCAAAATATCGTCAGCAGCTTGTTGGAACAAATCCAGATTGGGTTGGTTCTCTAGTGTGTGGCGAATGGCGGCTTTATACAAGATACGGTCGGCTTGCGCACGTGTGGCACGCACAGCAGCGCCTTTACGGCTGTTTAGTACACGAAACTGGATGCCTGCTTTGTCCGTTGCTAGCGCCATCGCGCCGCCTAACGCGTCAATCTCACGCACTAAATGCGATTTACCGATACCGCCAATCGCGGGATTACAGCTCATCTGACCAAGCGTCTCGATATTATGGGTCAACAATAAGGTCTGAGCGCCCATACGTGCAGCCGCCAGAGCAGCTTCTGTACCAGCATGACCACCGCCGATTACTATCACGTCGTAATGTTTTGGGTATTGCATGTGTGCCTCACTTGACTCATAACGCTGCTGATTGACGTATCTTATGTTCAAATAAGAAAACCATCAGCAAATAAACGTCAGTCGTATTTATAAAAAAGATAACGACTCAGTTAAGTCGTTCATAATTGGTTGAATAACCCATCATTATAACAATTTTTTCACGCTTAAAAAACGCTAGGATAAAAACTATTATAATTAAGCGCAAAGATACTTACGCCAGCATCACTTTGGTTGTTAGCTTTTGAGTTCGTAATGATCTCTTAGTTATTACTGTTTCCACGGCTCAAGGGTACGATCTGATCCGATTGACCGCTAGACAGCATATGATGGCTACCATACCCTTCTGGATTGATCTGTAGATAGGCATTCATTTGACCAATCGCCTCACCATCATCACTCGCTAAAATCTGCGCTTTGATAAGCTCAACTGGCGGTAATGGTAAGTTTTTGAGTAAGGCCAAGCGCTGATGATTATCACCTTTATTAACGACTAATTCGATAAGCTGACGAGCATCGATTGGCAAATCTGGCGTGTTTTGAGCCAACAATGCCAAGTGATAAGCACCTGCTGGATCTTGGTCCACAACAATGCGCTGTTCAATAGCGATATAGGTCGCTTCAGTTGCACCGCCCGCCACACTAAGCTGATGAATACACTTCAGTGCTGAGTATGATTCATTATTAGCAATCTCAATGATCCGCGTAGATTCGTTTTTTAAACGCTCACGACGCTTTTCAATCGCCGCCTGCGCAGCCGCTTCTCTCTGCTCATTTAACTGTTCACTGGTTTGGTTATTCATAAAGCTCTCTTAATTATCTGATAATTATTATTTATATCGCTGGTATCTTGGACACTATATGGGGGTAAATCCCATAAAAACAACGAAGCCTAATGACATAGGCGCGTGGAAATACTAGTAGGGACAAGAATAGATAGAGTATTAGTGACACTAATAGCAATAATAAAAAAACCCAAATAGCCATTAATGACTACTTGGGTTTGCTGTACTTTATAAAGCTTACTCAAATATCAAAGATATCTCAATAAGTTGCCAAAGTATTAAGCGGCAGGACTGTTTGCTTCAACCAATGGCTTTAGCTCGCCTGATTGATACATTTGCAAGATGATGTCTGATCCGCCCATCAACTCGCCATCAATCCATAATTGTGGGAACGTTGGCCAGTTCGCAATTTTTGGCAACGTTGCACGGATTTCTGGGTTTTCTAAAATGTTTACAAACGCAAATGGACGACCAATCTGAGTCAACACTTCGATAGAGCGCGCTGAAAAACCACACTGCGGAAATTGCGGTGTGCCTTTCATGTAGATAATGACTTTATTGTCACGGATTTGATCACGGATCAATTGTTCAACGTCGTTTGCAGCAGTGTTTGGGGTTTGCTCACTCATAAAAGCTCCTATTGATAAAGCGGTTCATTAAAATGATTATTTATATAAAAATAATTGTGTAAAGACGTGGCTGATACATGGGGCGACTGCCGCTGTATTACAAGCACGAATTTCGATCTATGTAGGTTCAACAGTATTAGGGACTAATAATACCACGGCATTGGCCATGATGCCTTCTTGACGACCCGTAAATCCCAATTTTTCAGTAGTGGTGGCTTTTACACTGATATTGCTAATATCCGTTTGTAAGTCGCTCGCGATATTAGCGCGCATCGCTTTGTTGTGCGGTGCCAGCTTTGGACGTTCACACATCACCGTAATATCAGCATTGCCTAGACTATAACCAGCCTCTTGCACTTTACTATAAACATAACGCAGCAAAATCCTTGAATCCAATCCAGCATGTGCCGCATCGGTATCAGGAAAATGCTGCCCAATATCGCCAAGAGCAAGTGCGCCCAGCAGCGCATCAGCCAATGCATGCAAGACCACATCCCCATCAGAGTGTGCGAGCAAACTATGAGAATGCTCAATCGGCACGCCCGCTAGAATGACATATTGTTGCTGCTGACCATTATTATGAAAAGCATGAACGTCGATACCTTGACCAATTTTTATCATTATTATTCCAAGATGAGTTAAAGGTGATTAAAATAATTCAAAACCATTATCTGAATTTTCAAAGTGGTTTTACGAGTAGCCAGACACCATCGGTCGCCACCAGTTTCAATTAACTGGTATAATATGACGTTTATTTTATCATAATACCAGATCCAAAAGACAAGCTGACGTTGTTGTGCTGAGACTACGTATTGTAGTGATTGCATAACGCTTGGCGTCGGCATGTACTTTGGATAACGTATAAATAGTTGAGCCGTTTTATGTCAGCCATACAATACACTTCAAGCACAACCGTTTCAGAGTCTTTTAATGCTCATCGCCCTTTAACACTTGCTGATGTCGAAAATCCTAGCACCAAGCATGTGATCGTCGGTATGTCAGGTGGGGTCGATTCTTCTGTATCAGCCGTATTACTTCAGCAGGCAGGCTTCAAGGTTGAAGGCCTGTTTATGAAGAACTGGGAAGAAGATGACGGCACCGAATACTGTACAGCGATGGATGACCTCGCAGACGCGCAAGCCGTATGTGACAAAATTGGCATCAAACTGCACACGGCCAACTTTGCGATGGAATATTGGGATCGCGTATTCGAGCACTTTTTGGCAGAATATAAAGCAGGACGCACCCCTAACCCTGATATCTTGTGCAACAAAGAAATTAAGTTTAAGGCGTTTTTGGACTATGCGTTGACGCTTGGTGCAGATTATATCGCGACCGGTCACTATACGCGCCGCAGTGTGAACTATATCAATGCCGAAGGTGACGAGGTTGCGCAGCTCTTACGCGGTCTTGATAATAATAAAGACCAAAGCTACTTTTTGCATGCGGTTGGCGGTGACAAAATCGCTAAAACCTTATTCCCAGTTGGCGAGCTTGAAAAGCCAGTGGTACGTCAAATCGCTGAAGAGCATGACCTAGCGACGGCTAAAAAGAAAGATTCTACGGGTATTTGCTTCATTGGTGAGCGCCGTTTTAAAGATTTCCTACAACAGTACTTGCCTGCGCAAAAAGGCGAGATACTTACTGATGACAATAAAGTCATCGGTACTCATGATGGCCTCATGTACTACACATTGGGTCAACGCGGCGGCATCGGCATTGGCGGTGTCAAAGACCGTCCCGAGGAGCCGTGGTTTGTATTGGCAAAAGACTTAGAGAAAAATCGTTTAATCGTCGGTCAAGGGCATGAACATCCCATGCTAATGAGCAACGAGCTAAAAGCCTATAAGCTCGATTGGATTGATGGTAACGCGCCTGCGGATGTGTTTAGCGACGAAGGCTTAGCCTGTATGGAGAAGTCTCGCTATCGCCAGCCTGATCAAGCGTGCCGCGTGTTTGCGACCAATGCTGATGGCAGTGAGGTTCAAGTGGTATTTGATGAGCCGCAGCGCGCTGTCACTCCTGGACAGTCAGCGGTATTTTATATCGATGAAGTATGTTTAGGCGGCGGCGTGATTGAATCTATCGATGCACCATGTGGATTTTAATTGCTTCCTAACACCCAACTTAAAGCACAGATGTTGATGCAGCAAATAGATTTATTTTGACGAGGGTCAACATCGCTTTATTTGCATAGACCGCTTTTTTAATATCATATTTCTGCTATATTACGCGCAACGATTTCGACGTCGTTTTTTATATGGTAATTTTTTATCTAGACTCTTGCAGTTTTTTATTTCATAACTACTGAGGCACAACCATGACCCCACTTACCGCTCTCTCTCCAATTGATGGTCGTTACGCATCAAAGGCTGACAGCTTACGTCCTTATTTATCTGAATTTGGTCTAATCAAAGCTCGCGTTACGGTAGAGATTCGCTGGTTGCAGTCTTTAGCTGACAACAGCGCAATTGGTGAATTAGCAGCATTTGATGACCAGACCAACGCTTTTTTGAATGCAATCGTTGATGATTTTAGTGAAGCCGATGCCCAAGCGATCAAGGACATCGAAGCGACGACCAATCATGATGTAAAAGCGGTTGAGTACTTTATCAAGAACAAGTTCCGGGGTCAGGACGCTTTAATTGATTCTCTTGAGTTTATTCACTTTGCGTGTACCAGTGAAGATATCAACAACTTATCGTATGCATTGATGCTCAAAGACAGCCGCAAGCTTGTCGTTGCCAAAATGCAGCAAGTGACTGATAGCATCGTTGAATTAGCGATTGCTCATGCTGATCAACCAATGCTATCACGTACACATGGTCAGACAGCCAGTCCAACAACATTGGGCAAAGAGATGGCAAACGTGGCCTACCGCCTTGCTCGTCAAATCAAGCAAATCAATCAAGTAGAGTTATTGGGTAAAATCAATGGCGCCGTTGGCAACTACAATGCGCATTTTTCAGCGTATCCTGACGTCGACTGGCAGAGTCATGCTGAAGCATTTATCAATCAGCGTCTAGAGTTAACCTTTAACCCTTATACGACTCAAATTGAGCCACATGACTATATCGCTGAGTTGTTTGATGCTGTTAAGCGTTTCAATACCATCTTGATCGATTTTAACCGTGATATTTGGCAATATATTAGCTTAGGCTATTTTAAACAGCGCCTAAAAGACGGTGAAGTTGGCTCTTCTACCATGCCGCATAAAGTTAATCCAATTGACTTTGAAAACTCTGAAGGCAACTTAGGCGTTGCCAACGCGATGCTGGCCCATTTGGGTGAGAAGTTACCGATTTCACGTATGCAGCGTGATTTGTCAGACTCTACCGTATTACGTAATATCGGTGTTGGCCTAGCACAGAGCATGATTGCTTTTGATGCGTGCCTAAAAGGGGTGGGTAAACTTGAGCTAAATGCACAGCGTTTAAATGACGACTTGAATCAAGCGCAAGAAGTGTTGGCAGAACCGATTCAAACGGTCATGCGTCGCTACCGTGTTGAAAACCCGTATGAAAAACTAAAAGCCTTGACTCGCGGTAATGCCATGACTCGTGAAGCCATGCTAACCTTTGTTGAAAGCGATGAGCTATTGGCTGTTAGCGACGCGGATAAAGAACGCCTACGTGCATTGACGCCTGCTACTTATATCGGTAATGCCGCTGAGCAAGCACGTGCTATTAAAGAGTGGATTGCCAAGCTGTAAAGTTTGCCAAGCTGTAAAGTTTGCTAAGATGAATTGAATACCTTAAAGCAATAGAGATAAGGCACAATTGCCTCATCTCTATTTGTTCAAACTGGCTATACATTCGCCTAAGTCTATAAAAAAACAACCTTACTTTGCATGCTATGATGATCTTAAAAACTCATAGGTGATAAGTAAGGTTTTATTTTTTATCCTTTTTATCATCATCGTCATCACTATCGCCTGGTATGATAGCTTTACCGACCGCGACCGTGCCTTTGACTACGCCTTTGGTGGTTTTATAGGCGACTTTGGCAGGCACGGTGACGATTTTATGGACACAAGCTTGCAAGAAAAACACGCTAGCAATAATGACAACAAAATGTAATTTTTTCATAACTTTCCTACGATTTGATGGCTGCTCTGATGATAGCCATCAGATAGGTGATCATCATAAACGATTAATCCCTTCCTATAAAGCATCCCTTACCATCAATCTTGTACGTATTTAAAATATGGATTTACCCATGACCTCTATTCCTCTTTGTCTACCCGACTCTATTACGCCTGAGCAGTTTTTGGCTGAATACTGGCAGAAAAAACCACTGCTTATCAAGCAAGGCTTACCGCAGCTGATCGATATGTTTGAGCCCGATGATATGATGGGTCTTGCCCTTGAAGAAGATGCTAGCGCACGCTTGCTAACCCAAGCAGCCAGTAAAAAAGAAGGTCAAGCGCAGTGGCAACTCAAAAAAAGCCCACTGAGCGAGACTGATTTTGAGAACCTACCAGAACAATGGACCGTATTGGTACAAAACCTAGAGCAATGGTCACCAGAGCTCGGTCAGTTGTGGCAAGCATTTGACTTTATTCCGCAGTGGCAGCGTGACGATATTATGGTTTCCTACGCGCCAGCAGGTGGGTCGGTCGGTAAGCATTATGACGACTACGATGTATTTTTGGCACAAGGCTATGGTTCACGGCGCTGGCAATTGGGCAAATTCTGTGATGAGCAGACAGAGTTTGTTGCTGATGAGCCTATTCGCTTGTTTGACGATATGGGTGAGCTTATCTTTGATGAGATACTAGAAGCGGGTGATGTGCTTTATGTACCGCCTAAATTATCGCACTTTGGGGTGGCACAAGATGACTGTCTGACTTTCTCGTTTGGCTGTCGTCGTCCAAACTTGATGCAAATCATCGACAGTGTGGCAGATATTGCAACCAATGACAGCCAGTTATTTATCCCTATGCTACTGCCGCAAGCGCTACAAGCATCAGGTGAACTGCAAGCAGACAGTGTTGCTGCTATCAAAGCGCAATTGCTAGAGATGCTACAATCTGAGCGCGGTGATGATATGATTCGTCAAGCAGTCTCTGAGGTGGTGAGTAAGCGCCAATACGATGCGCTGATGCCAGAGGAAACACTGGGCACCGATGAGCTTGTACAAGCCTTGTCTGAAGGTGCGCTATTGCAAGCGGACTATAGCAATCGTCTGCTCTATAATCAAACCCGTGATGGCATCACGCTATATGCCAACGGACAGCGTCTCGATGGACTTGATAATGCAGCAATAGCAGTGTTGGTACGTTTGGCTGATGGAGAGCCATTACAATATAGTGATGTGAAGGATATCGATGCAGATGATTTAAGCGAATGGTTAGAAAACGGTTGGATATGGGTCAATATGACTGAATAAAACATAATCATCAAATTTTAGCTGAATAATGCACAATAAAAAAACCGCTATCTGATAATTACTCAGATAGCGGTTTTTTCTTATGCATATTACACAATTACTCGTTCAATACTCATAATGATGTATCAAACGCCGCTTAGTATTTATTAAAACCACTATAAACACTAAACGTGTTGGTCGTTAATACTATTACTCTGTACCAAGTTCAAGCAAGCTCGCGTTACCACCGATTGCTGTGGTGTTAATCGTCTTAACACGCTCAGTGACAAAACGATGGAGATAATCAGGTGTTAGCATCTCAGACAGTCCTTCCATATCAGTGACGCTGATCACTTGCGTCAAAATACCGTCTGTCTTAGCAAGCTCTTGACTGATGGCTTGTACTTCGCTGTGATTACCAGAAACGGCCACCTGAGCAAGACGATCAATGTATAAAAGCGTGATGGTTTGCGAGTCATTAGCCACGCTCAATAAATCTTCGCTAATACCCGTATCGTACAGGATTTTAGCGGCTTCATTGCACATCTCATTTTGGCTTGGGCAATGCAGTATGACTTCATTACCAGTCAATAATGCAGCCACAAGCTGACCTAGTACGGCCATTGCTCTGGCTGATTCGCCACCAACGACCATTGTCTTACCACGACCAGTGACGTACAAGTCGTTTGACTCACCTGTCGCACCAGTCATACGATGCGTCTCATCTAAGCTTGGCGCCGCGCTCAATAGGTGATTGAATAAACGCTTTGCTTTGTTGGCATCACCAGTCAATAGAGACAACTTTGGAATTGCCGCCTCTAGGTACGTTGCGCGATTGACCGCGCCAAGTAGTCGCCAAGATTCACAAACCTGGGCATGATTTTTTTTGAATTCAGTCGCCATGTTGCTACTCCTTATGCGAGTTCTGTTTGAGTGGTTGTTTGGGTGTTAGCATTTGCTTGGTTGCTGCCATTTGATTCTGAGCTAAGCTGCATCAGACGCGCAACATAGTGCGGTCCACCAGCTTTAGGACCAGTACCAGACAGGCCACAACCACCGAATGGCTGGACGTTTACGACCGCACCGATTTGGTTACGGTTGATATAAGTGTTGCCTACAAAAGCACGGCGCTCGATATGCTCAACAGTTTTTTCGATACGGCTATGAATACCCATCGTCAAACCAAAGCCTGTGTTGTTGATAGCGTCAATCAGCTTATTCAGATCACGTGCTTGATAGCGCAATACGTGCAGGATTGGACCAAAGTGCTCACCACCAATCACATCAATACTGCTTACCTCGATTGCGGTTGGCAATACAAAGGTAGAGTTTTCTTGGCTGACAACCGAGCTTGAACTCATTGGGGTTTGAGCCAAGATAGTAGCGGTTGGCTCAGCGTCCATACGGGCGATATGCGCCTCTAAACCATTTTTGGCATCAGCATCAATCACAGGACCCACATCTGTGGCAGCGTATAGTGGATTGCCAACAGACAGCTCAGCCATATTGCCTTGTAACAGCTCAATCAAATCATCCGCCATCTCATCTTGCACGCACAATATACGACAAGCTGAACAACGCTGACCTGCTGAACCAAAGGCCGACAATACCGCATCTCGAACGACTTGCTCTGGCAGTGCTGTTGAGTCAACAATCATTGCGTTCTGACCGCCAGTTTCAGCGATAAATACAGGCAGCTCGCCACTCGCTTGAGCATGATCATTCAAGCTTTGATTGATACGCTGAGCAGTTTGGGTTGAGCCAGTAAATATCACACCTGCTATGTTATCAGCAGCCGTTAGCGCTCCGCCCACATCACCGGCACCTGTCACCAATTGTAGTGCTTCTGCTGGTACACCCGCTTGATACATGAGTTGCGCAGCAAAATGCGCAATCAAGCTGGTTTGTTCAGCAGGCTTAGCGACTACCGTATTACCTGCTGCCAGTGCCGCCACGATTTGACCCGTATAGATAGCCAATGGGAAGTTCCATGGACTAATACACACAAAAGTGCCACGTGGTTTATAAACTTGACGCGATTGCTTACCAGACAAATCTGTAAACTCATGCACGACATCGTCTAGGCGCTCTGCTTCATCAGCGTAAAAACGACAGAAATCAACGGCTTCTTTGATTTCATCGATGCTGTCTTGCATAGTCTTACCAGCTTCGACTTGGCATAGTGCCATTAGCTCAGCGTAGTTCTCTTCAAATAGCTCAGCGATTTTACGCAGTATTGCCGCACGCTTGGTCACGGCTACGTTTTGCCACATGCTTTGACCCGCTACAGCGACATCAATCGCTTGACGAGCCAATTCTGCATTGGCATATTTGACTTCACCAGCGTTTACGTCATGATTCCAAGGCGCACGTACAGGCTGCGCATCAAGCTGATGGGTGACGCCATCTACTTCATATTCATTAATTGCTTGGCCGTTGATGATAGGTGTCGCTGACCATTTTTTATTGAGATGGCTATCAATAGCTGCTTTAAACGGCAACCACTGTGACTCTACAAATATATTAGGGCCGAAACTTGCACGGCGCGAACCATAAATCTCTAGTGGTAGCGGGATATCTGGGTTGTGTAAGGTTGGGTTGGCAAGTAGCTTGTCATATGGATGCACAGTTAGTTTTTCAATCGGATACGACTTGTCTAATAACTGATGGACAAACGAGCTGTTGGCACCGTTCTCTAACAAACGACGTACCAAATATGGTAGCAAGTCTTTGTGTGCGCCAACTGGTGCATAGATACGTACAGGAATCTCATAAGCTTGCAAAATATGGTCATAAAGTGCATCACCCATACCGTGCAAACGCTGGAATTCAAACTCTTTATGGGTGCTCATGGTCATGATTGAAGACAGTGTGTGCGCATTATGCGTCGCAAACTGTGGCCAAATAAGACCGCGCAGATGGTCTGATAATAAGAAACGCGCACTGGCAAGATATGCGGTATCTGTACCTTCTTTGCGTGTCCAAACTGGATAGCCTGATAGACCTTTTTGCTGAGCAAGTTTGATCTCAGTATCCCAATAAGCGCCTTTTACCAGACGTACTGGAATGCGATCGCCTACTTCAGAAGACAAACGAGCAAGCCAAGCCAATACAGCGATAGCACGTTTAGAATAACCTTGTACAACGATACCTAGGCCATCCCAACCAGCTGTTGAGTTATCACGGTATAGAGACTCAAACAGTTTTAAAGAAATCTCAAGACGATCGGCTTCTTCGGCATCAATACTAAGATCAACATTGACCTCGCGTGCCGCTTCAATAAGGAGCAAGCAGCGTTGCCGCAATAGACCCATGACCTGAGCTTCTTGTGTCGCTTCATAGCGAGGATGCAGCGCAGACAATTTGATAGATACTGATGGTTTAGGCATACCTTCTTTGACTTTGACGTTGGCCGTCGCTTTGATCGCATGCAAGTAGTCATTAAAGTATTTTTCAGCATCTCTATGCGTGATAGCCGCTTCACCTAGCATATCGAATGAATAGGTATAACCTTTATTACGATATGGCTGGCTGCTTTTATTGGCGTCTTCGATGGTTTCGCCCAATACAAACTGATGGCCCATGATGCGCATGGCCTTTTGCATGGCACTACGAATGACAGGCTCACCCATCTTTTTGGTCATGCGATCCAAGAAACCTGATGCAGTAGTGCTGCTATCAATACTGACGACACGGCCTGTCATCATCATGCCCCAAGTAGAGGCATTAACCATGAAACCATTGTCATTTTTGATGTGCTTTTTCCAATCTGCCACACTCATTTTGTCATGAATCAATGCATCAGCAGTATAATTATCCGGCACTCGAATCAACGCTTCTGCCAAGCTCATGAGCAAGATACCTTCTTGGGTATCAAGGCTATACTCAAGCAATAATGAGTCAACCATCTTGACGGCTTTGCCATCGTTACGCACATGCTCAACCAGCCTGCGTGTCTGCTCAGCGGCAGCATCACGCTCCTCTGCACTAGGCTTGGCAAGTGGCAATAAATCAGCCAACCAACGCTGTTCATCAACGCTATATAGTGGCGAAATACGCTTATATAACTCTTCTATTGGCTGGGCAAGATACTCTGGCGACAGCATATCAACAGGATTGAACAAAATCGGCTCTTGCGGGGTAAACTGGTCTACTGGGTTCATAACAACTCCATAACTATCGTTTAAAAACCATAATAAATGGTGCTTTAGGAAGTCTGATCGTCCTGCATAACTGCTCGTAACCGCTATCAAAATAGAGGTTATGGAGGGATATTCACAGCAATAATCAAAAGACCAAACGGCGCCATCACAAAACTAGAAAATCCAGCACATGCTGGAGATGGTTAAGTAGGTCGTTCCACTGTTAAACGGGCTACGTTAACAATACAAAGGCAACAACGAAAAATTAAGCGGCATTAGTGCCTTCTTCTTGTTAGTAGTGAAAGGAGTGTGATGGACAAATATCGCTTGAATGAAGTGATAAAAAATCACTTAAACAAGCCCAGACATACCATCTTAAATGTGCAAATTCACTGTAAGAAAAACCTCTACGGCGTTGATTGAGGTGATGCGCTTAACTCGGCTATAATATCATGAAAAAAAAATTCAAACTAACGCTTTCTTTTATTTTTAAAAATTAATTTTTCTTTAAAAAACAAATATTTACAAGCAATTTTTCAGTCATGACGCTTTGGTTATATTTTTTAGTTTACTATTACCGATTAATTATTACCAAAATTTTGAGTTTTAATCGTACCAATTTTTGGGCTCACTAGTAAGCTAAGTACCATCTCCAAATAATAAAAACCCTCTTTACCATCAAGTGATAAAGAGGGTTGTATGGTTAGGTCTCATACCTAGCGCGATACGCCTTATAAGAAGATAATTTTAACCAATAGCACAAGAGTCAAAAGCCATACAGCAATGCTGATATCAGCAAACTTACCAGAGATCGCTTTGACCGCGGTAAAGGTGATAAAACCAAGTGCGATGCCATCAGCGATAGAGTACGTCAGCGGCGTGAACAGCAATACAACTACAACAGGCGCCGCTTCTGTTAAGTCGCTCCAGTCGATGTCTTTTAGGGTGCCCATCATCAGTACGGCAACATAAAATATGGCACCGGCCGTCGCGTAGGCTGGGATCATACCGGCTAATGGAGAAAAGAAAATGCTTAGTAAAAATAACACACCAACAGTGACTGCCATCAATCCTGTACGGCCACCTGAGGCAATGCCAGAGATACTTTCGATATAACTGGTTGTCGATGACGTACCAAGTAAAGAGCCTGCAACTGTCGCTGTTGAGTCTGCTAATAGCGCCTTGCCCATATTAGGAATATTGCCATCTTTGTCAGTCAATTTGGCTTGGCTAGTGGTTGCAATTAGCGTACCTGCAGTATCAAATAAGTCCACAAATAAGAAAGCGAAGATCACACTGATCATACCCACATCAAATGCGCCAGCGATATCGAGCTGCATCAGTGTCGGCGCGATTGAAGGTGGTGCAGATATGATACCGGTAAACTGTGTATAGCCCATTAGCAAACTAATCAGAGCAACCAGCAAAATACCAATGGTTACCGCACCTGGGACTCTTTTATAAGACAGACCAATAATGACGACAAAACCTAGAGATGCCAATACAGGACCAAATGACGTCATATCACCAAGAGCAACCAAGGTCGCATCATGATTGACGATGATACCTGCACTCTGCAAAGCAATAAAAGCCAAGAATGCACCAATACCAGCGACTACGCCGTTTTTGAGAGAGTTTGGAATCGCATTAATGATTGCCTCACGAATCTTAAAGAGGCTTAATAGAACAAAGATACAACCTGACAAAAACACCGCACCCAGCGCGGTTTGCCATGCATACCCCATACCTAAGACCACGCCATAGGTGAAGAAAGCATTAAGTCCCATGCCTGGCGCTAATGCCACTGGTAGTCGGGCATAGATACCCATGATGAAACAACCGACTGCTGCGGCCACACAGGTTGCGACAAATACGGCCCCTTTGTCCATACCTGCATCGGCTAAGACATTAGGGTTAACAAAGATAATATAAGCCATCGTCAAAAACGTGGTTATACCAGCGACGATTTCTGTTTTGATCGTGGTATTGTCACCATTAATCCCAAAATAGCGTTCAATTGCATTCATAAGTGTTCGCCCCCAACTGGCTAATAAAAAATCACCACTACCTAAAACTAAACATGACCTCAGCAAAATGGCGATGCCGCAGTAAGAATAATGTAGTAACAAAGCGTAACATATTAGACGAGTTGTCTTACAAACTCAATCGCTGATAATGTCTAACTCGTATAAAAAAACAATTAGAAACACCACTTTTATAACGATAAAAAGTCTATACAAATTTGAATTTTCTTATAGTCTCTAGCTCAAATCATTTATGTATACTAGTAGGGCGTGTTGCCACTATATTGTTAAAATATTTGATGTATCGTACTTTTTGTCTGGTTAACACATTAATAATGACGTTTCTTTTATTTAGAAGTAAACTAACAGGTTATTATGTTGATGTCTCAGTGGTTGAGCGTGGTCTCAAATAGTCTCTTACTAAACCCGATTGCCGAGATCTTTACTGCGCTTAAGATTCAACGATAAAGTATGCTTATTATTTTTAGGGTTCGTTTGGTTTGGATGTTTTTATTTAAACCAGCTGTTGTCAATTATCCGTGAGTCCATTACATGCCTGAATCATTAAATATTATTGATCTTATTACCCAAGCCAGTCTATTGGTACAGATTGTGATGGCGTTATTGCTATTAGCCTCTTTGTTCAGTTGGGTCATTATTTTCCGTATGAGTGCGCGGCTCGGTACAGCCAAAAACTTTGATCAACAATTTGAGACTTGGTTTTGGTCAGGCGAAGATTTAGCAAAGCTGTATCAAGGCGTACAAGGCTCACCTGATCGCCAAGGACTTGAGCAGATTTTTTATGTGGGATTTTCAGAGTACCTGAGAATGCATAAAAAGCGTCAACCTAAAGATGACATCATCGACGGTGTTGAACGTAAACTGCGCGTCGGCTTGGGCCGTCAGCAGCAATTACTCGAGTCAGGGCTGACGACGCTAGCGAGTATCGGCTCGGTGGCTCCTTACATTGGACTGTTTGGAACCGTTTGGGGCATCATGAACGCGTTTTTGGGACTGTCGCAAACCGAGCAAGCCACCCTAGCCTCTGTCGCGCCTGGTATTGCTGAGGCGCTGATTGCGACAGCCATGGGTTTGTTTGCCGCTATTCCTGCTGTATTGGCATACAATCATTTTACGGCAAAATCTAGCCGTCTTTATGATTCACGAGCACTATTCTGTGACGAGATGACAGGCATGCTACAGCGCGAGACCAGTGTGCAAATCCCCGTTGCTAGAGAGATGCAAGTGAGTGCCACTCAGGTGAATGGGCTATGAAACCAAACCCCTATCGCCGTGAGAAAAAAGCGCTGAATGCAGAAATGAATGTCGTTCCCTACATCGACGTTATGCTGGTGCTATTGGTGATATTTATGGTGACCGCACCCATGCTCATTACGGGTGTCGATGTTGATTTGCCAAAAGAGCAAACCAATACCATGAGTCAGAGCCAGTTGCCCGTCATTGTCTCATTGACTGACAAGGGTGAGATTTTTATCAGTTATGAAAATAATATCGACTTGCCTATTAGTGAGCCTGAGCTAATTAACACTTTATCCAACTTACAGTCTCAGAGCGGTAATACCAACACTGAGCCATTGCAAGTGATGATTAATGCTGATCAAAATAACCAATATGGCGCTATCATGACGCTCATGGCAACTTTGCAGCAGGCAGGTATTGAAAAAGTAGGGTTATTGACTGGTGCGCCTTTACCGACGCCATCACTCCAATAGCTATACCTTCTATGCTATACCTTCTATATAGGTATGTCACATCATAGCAGCCAATCCGATAAACCACGTTCATGAGTATCCATACCATGCATAATGCGCCTGCCGTCTATGTCCCCACCGAACCTGAAGGCAACGGGCTAACACTGCCTACGTTACTCAGTTTGCTAGCACATGGTCTTATAATCGGCATACTGATTTATAACTATCAGTCCACTGAGGTTGAGACTGCTGGTAACATCGAGACGGTCATGGTAACTCCTGAGCAGCTCGCTGAGATGCAAGGACAGATATTGGCCAATCGTGCAGCAGCCAGCGCCATGCAAATGGACAGCAGCACCAGCGATTCAGCCAGTAGCGCTCAACAAGAAACCTCAAGTAGTAGCAGCTCAAGCGCTCAAAATCCAAGCCAGCCGAACTCCCAGCGTGTCCCTGTGTTTACGCGTTCTGACGAGCCTGCCAGTCAGCCTATGCTTATGAGTGAAGAGCAACATCAACGCCTGCGCGAGCAAAACCAAGAATATGAGCGCAGAATGGCTGAGTGGGCAGCGCAGCTAGACGAATCCGCGATAGAGGAGCTTGATCAAGTAGAGCAAGACAAAAGAGAGCAGATGATCGAAGAGCAAAAAAGGCTTGGAGATTTTCGTCAAAAGCAAAACAACCCACCCAAGATCAGACGCCCCACGGCTAACGATCGTAATATACAGATTGATACCGATGGCTCTGGCAATGCAGGCCGAACCTTTAGTCTCTCAGATGGTCAATCAACCATCTCCGGCGAGACCTCAACCTCTAGTGCTTCTAAAGGTAGTAGTCGCTCTGCCTCAAGTGGTAGTCGCGGTGCCAGCAATAGTGAAATCATCAATCTAATCAAGCGCAACTATACGCCGCCTACCGCAGCGAAAGGCTCTACCCAGCGTGCCACCTTAAACATCACCGTTAATGCCAATGGTGACGTGGTCAATGTCACCGCATCTGGTCCTGATAGCGTCGTCAATGAAGCTGCCAGACAAGCAGTGCTCAACACAGGTAGCCTACCAATCGATGCTGATGACCCAAAATATCCTACCTTTACTATACAGTTTAAAGGTAGCAATTAATCAGTTGCTAGCGTCTTGTATTATTGATAACGTGATGTTAAGCAGCTTTTATCGCATCGTTTTTTCATCTAAATATAGTAAAGCCCAAATAAAACTGATATAGCATCACAAACACACTCGATTAAATACTATTTTCCTTGCTTGCTGTGACTGCGTCTCCAGAGGCTGCGAAAAATAGCCTTTAACCTCGTTGTGTCATTTTTAAATTGACTTATCTATACTTGCCTCATCGACTATAAAAATGACTATCATATTAATTTTAGGAGCGCCATTGACCCATGTATACTCATAAAAAACTACTAGCCTCTTTACTTGCGGGTAGTTCAGCATTACTTATCTCGCAAAACGTGCTCGCAGCCCCTGTCGTATTAGAATTGGACTATGAGATTCCTGTCCAACAAAACCAAGTCGCGTTTGTACCATTCGCAGGCGATTCTGTTTTGTCCCCTATTATTTTAAATGATTTGAATAATACAGAACTAAAAGTCACCAGCCAAAACCTACCGCAGCAGCCACGCAGCAGTAGCGAGCTGGCAGGCACACTGCCAGTATGGCAAAGTATGGGCATACCTTATTTGGTCGTCGGCAGCACTCGTACCAATCGCGGCAAAATCGTCACCGATTATGAGGTCATCGATGTCAAATCTGGTCGCGTGATAGAAGGCAAGCAAAGCCTAACCGCTGACAATAACAGAGAAAGCATGCGCTACGCCGGTCACGTCATCGCAGATAAAGTCTATGAGCTGATTACGGGCATTCCAGGGGATTTCTCAGGGCGTATTGCTTATATAGAAGAAACAGGCACTGGTAAACAAAAAGTCTCTCGTCTAAAAGTGATGGATGCTGATGGTGAAAACGCCAAAACCATCACTGAGGTGGCAGGGTCTATCTTCTCTCCCGCTTGGTCGCCCGATGGTAATCGTATCGCCTACTCGGTACAACGCGAAAAATCATATCCCGTCATCTACATTCAAAACGTCAGTGGCGGCGGCGCCAGTGTGCTAACGCCTTTTTCTGGTAGTAACTTGAGTCCGTCATTCTCTCCTGATGGCAGCAAAATCCTATTTTCTAGTAGCTTTGAGGGTAGCGCCGATATCTATGAGATAAGCGCCAGTGGCGGTACGCCTAGACGACTCACTAATTTGCCAAGCAGTGAGGTGCAGCCAAGCTACGCTCCTGATGGCAAGTCATTTGTATTTGTCAGTGACAAAACTGGATTCAATAAACCACAAGTCTATCGTTATGAGTTTGGCTCGGGACGCACCACCAAAGTATCAAATGGTGGCTATGCGACTAGCCCGCAGTTTAGCAGCGACGGAACACAAATCGCCTTTTTAAGTGGACGCTCAGCCGCGATTATGAATAGCAATGGTGCGGTGACGACCAACCTTGGTAATACGGGTATCGATGAAGCCCCAAGCTTCTCACCCAATGGCAAGCGCGTGGTCTATGCGTCAACCCAAGGCGGCAAAGGTGTACTAACGATTAAATCATTGAATGGTGGCGAAGCGTTCGGCAAATCAGGACAAGGCATCATCCGCTCACCCGTATGGTCATCAAGTCCAAAGTAATTTAGGCAACTGAATCACAACGTTAGAATTTACTCATACAAAAAGCCTTAATCATAATGAATATGATTAAGGCTTTTTTGTGTCATAAGCTGCTAGAAGAAAAGTGATAAAACCTACTTAGTAAAACCTGCCCGCCGTCTTATGCACTCTTCTTAGGTACCCTTCATTCGAACTCATTTTTCTTCCTTATTGTTAGTAATAAACCCGTAAACCGGTTAGTACCAAAAAAAACATTGCATTAACTTTCATTTTACCTATATCCTAAATAGGTCTGACTAATTGGTCAGGTTATTCTAATAATAGCCAACAAATATAAACTATTGCTGTTGTCTATTTTAAGGTCGAGAACTTACCCCTATTATTTGAATCGATAAAACACAGGTCAAGGATTGGGTTTTAATTTTTATCTAATGATTTGTTACGTTGTCTGATATATACAGCTAATTGGGTGCTAAGCAGTTATTCTAGGAGGAAACCACCATGAGTGAAAACGTTCCAGCAAATACTGATTTATTATATAGACTGCACGACCGCCCCAACCCTATCAAAGCATTCTTAGGTGCCATACAGCACGTACTTGCTGCTTTCGTTGGTATTATTACCCCTTCATTAATCATCGGTGGCGCTTTAGGTTTAGGGGAACATATCCCCTATCTGCTAAGCATGTCGTTGATCGTATCTGGAGTCGCGACTTTTATTCAAACGCGAAAAGTAGGGCCAATCGGCTCTGGTCTTATGGCACTGCAAGGCACCAGTTTTGGTTTTTTGGCGGCAGTATTGACAGCAGGATTTGTAGTAAAAAACCGCGGTGGTAGTCCTGAAGAGATTTTATCCGTTATCTTTGGTGTGTCGTTTCTCGGTGCATTTGTTGAGATATTTTTGAGTCAATTTATCACCAAACTCAAATCATTTATGAGCCCTATTGTTACTGGCTGTGTGATTGTCACGATTGGTTTGTCCCTAACAAAGGTAGGTCTCACTGATTTGGCAGGTGGGTTTGGTGCTGAGGATTTCGGTAGTATTCCAAACCTACTCTTAGGTGGTGGCGTACTCGTCAGTGTGGTGCTCATTAGCATTATTAACAATAAGGTTATTCGCTCAAGTGCTATCTTTATCGGTCTGATGTTAGGCTTGCTCGCTGCCGTATTTATGGGCCGCATTGATTTTTCATTGGTGTCTGAAGCGGATTTTTTCACCGTTCCCATTCCCTTTAAATATGGTTTTGGTTTTGATTGGCAGGCATTTATTCCCATTGCCTTTATGTACATCATTACCAGTATTGAGACCTCAGGCGACTTGACCGCTACCTCGATGATTTCAGGCGAACCGATCAAAGGCCCGCTCTATGAGAAGCGCATCAAAGGTGGTGTGTTGGGTGATGGTGTCAACTCGCTGATTGCGGCTGTATTCAACACTTTTCCTGTGACAACCTTTAGCCAAAATAACGGCGTGATTCAAATGACGGGGATTGCCAGTCGCTATGTTGGTTTTTATGTTGGCGGTATCTTGTGCCTGATGGGTCTATTTCCTATCCTTGGTGCGATTTTCACGCAGCTGCCCAAGCCTGTCGTAGGCGGGGTCACGCTACTGATGTTTGCCACTGTCGCAACTGCGGGTATTCGTATACTATCCACCGTGGATTTTACCCATCGTAATGTCTTGATTATCGCCACGTCACTAGGATTAGCAACGGGTATTGCATTCGTTCCTGACGTACTCTCACAGACGCCGCAATTTTTCCAAAACATCTTTGGCTCAGCGGTGACGATGTCCGGTATTGTGGCAATCACGCTTGATATGATCCTACCAAAAAACTACGGTGTAGAATTTGATACGGCTGAACAACATGCCGAAGATGGCCTAAAAACAGCGCAAAAAGTGGCATAAATTTGAATGTTTAGCCCTGTCTAAAAGTAAAACGAGGTGCCATAAAATTTGTTTATGCACCTCGTCCGCTATGATCCCTTAATCACAATGACTGAACCGTATATAATCATTCAAGTCCACAGCCTCGTAAAATAAAAGGCACTAGAAAATCTGCTGCGCGTGCTTCATCTTCTGCGTCATAAGCTGTTTTGTCCATCAGGCCGACAATTTCAATCTCAAATTCAGCGTAACGCTGTGTTGTCGCCCATATCAAAATTAGTAGTTGCAAAGGATCTGTAATCCCAATCTTGCCTTGCTTATGCCACTCTTTCATGACTTGCGCTTTATCATTTACCCAATCTTTCATCGTTGTTGACATAAATTCGTGCAAGTGAGGCGCACCGCCGATGACCTCAATGGCAAACAACTTATGACGACTAGGATTGACAAAAGCTTGATGCAGTTTGGTACGGACAAACTTTTCAATGACGGTTTTTGGATCGCTGTCCACTGTCATGGTCACCAAGCCGTCATTCCATTCTTCAATAATCGAGCGTAGCACAGCCATATATAGGTTTTTTTTGTTTTTAAAATAATAGTGAACGTTGGCTTTAGGCAGTCCTGCTCGATCAGCGATGCCTTGCATCGTAGCGCCGCGATAGCTTTGGAGCACGAACTCCTCTTCAGCCGCTGCCAGTATCAACGATTGATTGTGCGCGCGCGTAACTTGTTGACTACGATGCGATGGCGCATCAGTAGTCAGGATATCCTCTTTCTGATTATCTTGAGTCATAACAATGGTATCTCACTCCAAGTGGCTGGTTCGACAAAATAGTCGCTATATTTTTGAATGTTTTTATATATCAATGCACAGATTTTCGCAGCATGAGCCACCAAATAAAAAAATTCTCATAAAACAGTTGACCAATTAGTCAGGTTTTAGCAGAATGGTAATTATAAATCACACGTATTACGACCAAAACTATACTGCCATGTCATTTTGCGGCTCAACTATTAGTATTTCCTCAAAAAATACGTTCTGTATCGTCAATTTATCATGATTAGAAAGCTAGCAACTTAAATACGCACTGTGGGTTTGCTTAAATAAAAATGCAAACGTCGAAAAACTAAAAAATGAACCATAAAAACATCGATTGCTATCGCTAAGTCTAAGCAAAAAACAACCATGTATAAACCTTTATTAAACAATAGTTATCCAGTCTACATAATGGGCTGTCATATCAACAAAAAGGATATCACCATGAGCTTAACCTTAGCGCAATTTAATAATTTGTCTCAGGAAGTAGCTATTGCTCAGCTTTTAATCTGCTGTACTAGTAGCGTTTGGGCAAATAAGCTTGCCAATGCGCGTCCTTTTGCAGATTTCGATGCGCTCTTAGCAAGTAGCGATGCTATCTGGCATGACGTGCAAACCAATGAGGCCAACTTACTAGAAGCGTTCGATGGACATCCGCAAATCGGTAATGTGGCTTCGTTAAAAGAGAAATATCGCAATACACAAGATAGCGCCGCCCATGAGCAGTCTGGCGCTAATGATGCGACAGACGACGTACTCGAAGCGCTTGCCAAAGCCAATCAAGACTATCTGGACAAGTTTGGGTTTATATTTATTGTCTTTGCAACCGGCAAAAGCGCACAGCAAATGCTCGATCTGCTATTAGCGCGCCTGCCAAATGATCGCGCAACAGAACTCGCTAATGCCGCCGCTGAGCAAAATAAAATCACACGTTTACGTCTAAGCAAACTATTAGGTAATGCTTAGATGATCAACAGCTATCAAACCACATTATTACTATCAATGTTTGTCCGACGTTCTACTTATCAAATACGCTAGCATCATTACTCTATTTACGTCTTTACTAAATACAAAGGAAGCCTTATGTCTGCCACCTTATCGTCACATATCTTAGACACTCATTTGGGCACGCCTGCTGCTGATATCGCCGTCCGCCTACACCGCGTACCAGACAGCGGTGACACGATACTGCTTGCGCATGGAACGACCAATAGCGATGGTCGCGTGACACCAGATGCTTGGCAGTTTGAGTCAAGCATTGATGGCACTGAGCGTCAGCTAGATACGGGGCGCTATACTGTGACGTTTGATACTCAGGCATATTTTGATGCCCAGCAGTTGACGGCATTTTATCCGCAGGTGGTCATCGACTTTGTGATAAAAGACGCAAGCCACTATCACGTGCCATTACTTCTGAGTGCGCATGGTTATAGTACCTACCGCGGATCATAACCGACCCTTATTATCAAAAAACTGTGAGCGAAAATCGTTATCCGCTCACAAATATTTTATCAAGACACTGTCATATTAAAGGACACTTACCGCATGGGCGCCTATCTTCTCGAATGGTTGAGTTTATTTTTTCGCTGGTTTCATGTTATCGCAGGGGTGGCATGGATTGGTGCATCGTTTTATTTTGTGTGGCTGGATCTGAGCCTACGCAAGCCGCCACAGTGGAAAGCAGACAAAGGCATCTCAGGAGATCTGTGGGCTGTGCATGGCGGTGGGTTTTATGAGATTGCCAAATACAAGCTCGAACCAGAGGAGATGCCAAAAACGCTACATTGGTTTAAGTGGGAAGCTTACACGACTTGGCTGACGGGCGCGGCGATGATGTCTATCGTCTATTATGCCAATGCCACCGCCTATCTGATCGATCCAAGCAAAGTGCCTTTTACCAGTATCGGTGCCATTGCGACAAGCTTGCTGTTTTTATTTGGTAGTTACTTTATTTACGAAGTCATTGTGCGCAGTCATTTGGGTAAAAACGCCTTTATTTTTAGCACCCTGATTTTTATTTTACTGGTCATCGCAAGCTGGGGCTCTTATCAGCTGTTTAGTGATCGCGCCTCATTCATCCATATCGGGGCGATTTTGGGCACGGTGATGGTCGGTAACGTATTCTTCGGTATTATGCCAGCGCAGCGCGCACTCGTAGACTGTGTGCGGCGCGGCGAAAAACCGGGCAAAGAAGTCGCTGAATTGGCACTGCAAGCCAAAAACCGCTCACTGATGAATAACTACTTTACCCTGCCGCTCATCTTTACCATGATTAGCAACCACTATCCGATGATGTATGCTCATGAAAAAGGTTGGTTGGTATTGGTCTTCGTCGGCGTTATCACTGCAACGGCACGTCATTATTTTAACCAAAAACATTTAGGGCATAAAAAACCACGCTACTTGGTTATTCCAGCCATACTGACGGTATTGTTAATTATTTGGATGCGACCTGAACCAATTGAGCCAGCGCCTGCAATGCCCGCTACTGCCGCAGTAACACCTACGACAACTAATAGCACCCCAACAGCTACAAGCGCGACTACTAATACTGATACTGATAACGTTAATAATAGCAGTGTTAGCAATAATGCCGCCACTGCTGCTGAAGCAGTACCAGTGAGCGCATCAGCAGATGACGCTATGATGGAGGTTGTACATACGCGCTGTAGCACTTGTCATGCGGTGCAGCCAACACAGCAAGGTTTTGCCGCGCCTCCAGCAGGTATCATTTTGCAAACACCAGAAGACCTAAAAATACACAAAGCAAAAATCGTCACTGCGGTACAAACTGGCTATATGCCACTTGGTAATATCACTCAGTTAACAGATACAGAACGTCAGCAGCTTGTCGCATACGCATCATCCCTGTAGGTTGTTATCAATAGAAAACTTTCCTTGGCGAGCAATATTCAATTAAATATTTAAGGCTCTACGAGATATAGGAACATAAGCAATGAGCAAAAAAATCACCAGTGATTTTGATCAAAATACATACCCACGCGACCTAAAAGGCTACGGTGGCAAGCCACCAAAAGCCAATTGGCCGGGCGGTGCAAAAATCGCCGTACAGTTTGTCTTGAATATCGAAGAAGGGGCAGAAAATAGCGTCATCCACGGCGATGGACAGTCCGAGCGCTTTTTGTCGGATATCTTGGGTACGCCCGAATTTAACAACCGTCACCAGTCTATTGAGTCTGCATTTGAATACGGCAGCCGTGTTGGTGTGTGGCGGGTGTTGGATGTGTTTAAAGAGTACGGCGCTCCTATCACCACCTTTACTTGTGCTGCCGCTGCCGAAAAAACGCCGCATATTATTGAGCGTGTATTAGAAGACGGTCATGAGATTGCCAGTCACGGTCTACGCTGGATCACTTATCAATATATGTACCGCGAGACGGAACGTGAGCACATTCGCCGTGCAACCAACATATTTGAGCGCATGCTCGGCAAGCAGCCACTCGGCTGGTATACGGGACGCGATAGCCCAAACACACGTGAGCTGGTCGTTGAACAAGGTGGCTATCACTATGACTCTGACTCCTATGGCGATGAGCTGCCCTACTGGCTCAATGTCAAAGCCCAAGAAGGCAATACAATCACACGCAAGCCGCATTTGGTCATCCCTTATAGCTTAGAGACCAATGACATGCGCTTTTCTTCGAGTCCAGGGTTTACCCATGCCGAGCCATTTTATCAATACCTCAAAGACAGCTTTGACACCCTTTATGAAGAAGGCGCAGAAACCCCCAAAATGCTGACCATTGGCTTACATTGTCGCATTATCGGACGGGCAGGACGTATCAAAGCGTTAAAGCAGTTTTTGCACTATATCACCAATAAGCCTGACGTGTGGATATGCCGCCGTGATGAGATTGCCAAACACTGGTATGAGAACCATCCTGCAACACCAGACAATACAGCCAACTGGATGTAGCTTTTGCCATTGCCTCGCTCATTGAATACATCGCAGTGTGTCGAATAAATAAAACAAGCGGCACACGATTAATTAAACCTAATATTAAACAAAAGGAATCATGATGAGTCAAAACACTTCAGAAGTCGGACAAATCATCTCAGCAAACAATCTGCCTGAGAGCCTGCCAGCCTTTACTAAAAAATCTAACGTGGCTGACAGTCGTTTGGGTGCAAAAGCGCTATTTGCGACCGATGATTTTTTTGCGGATAAAAGCCGCATCCTAAACCCTGATGCGCCTGTCTTTGTGGTCGGCAAATTCGACGACAACGGTAAATGGATGGACGGCTGGGAGACGCGCCGTAAGCGTCATTTGGGCTATGATTATTTAGTCATTCAGCTGGCGCGTCCAACCAAAATTGCGGGTCTCGATATTGATACCAGTCACTTTACGGGTAACTTCCCCTCTTCTGCCAGTGTCGATAGCTTATACGCGCCAGAGCTACTACAGCAAGATGAAACTGAGCTTACTAGTCTCAGTAAAAAAGACTGGGACAGTAAAAACTGGCAGCCCCTTGTCGGCATGACCCCGCTACAGGGCAATCACCATGAGTTTGTTGAGATTAATGATGAGCAAACGGTCACACATATCCGTTTGAATATTTACCCAGATGGCGGCGTGGCTCGATTGCGTGTCTATGGTGATATCCAACTTGATGCCAGCCTAAACAATCAAGGTGAAATGCTCGACTTGGCAGGCGCATTAAATGGCGGTCGTGCAATCGCCAGTAACGACGCACATTTTGGTGCCGCCAGCAACTTACTGTTACCGACCAAAGCGCCCAATATGGGTGATGGCTGGGAGACGCGTCGCCGCCGTGAGCCAGGCAATGACTGGTGCATTATTGCCTTAGGTCAAGCAGGTATCGTGGATTCTATCGAAATCGATACCGCTCATTTTAAAGGCAACTACCCTGATAAAGTATCCATTCAAGCCGTCTACTCGCCAAATACCCCAGAGCAAACCTTGGTGACGCAAAGTATGTTTTGGGATACGTTGCTTGAGCCGCAGAAAACCAATGCGGATGATGTCCATACCTTTGGCAACGACAAGCTCCTGATAGACCAGCCTATCACGCACATTCGCGTCAATATCTTCCCCGATGGCGGTATCAGCCGCGTGCGCGTTTTTGGCAAAGTAGTAGATCAGGCGGGTACTACTGCTGATGCAGAGGTCAAATAATGAGTGTCATCCTAACGGCTCAGCCTCTGACCAAAGCCGACTTTGCCCCTTACGGCTCGGTTATCGAGCGCTATAGTGAGGAGGAGCAAACCGCTGACAACACTTATGAGATCAATAATGGCTATGCGGTTCGCCATCATGCGCTTGCTGCGAGTCAGCTTGAGGGTGGCACTGTCGGTATGAGTATCTTTCGAGCCAAAAAACGTGAGAATCCGATTGCCCTCTCTGTCATGGAGTATCATCCGTTTGGCACGCAAGCATTTATGTCGATGGAAGGTCAGGACTATGTCGTCGTCGTTGCCAAAGCAGGCACGCCGCCGCAGTCGCCTGATGATCTGGCCGTGTTTTATGCCAAGTCGCATCAAGGCGTACAGTATGCTGCCAACGTCTGGCATCATCCCTTATTGGCGCTTGGACGCGACAGTGACTTTTTGGTGATTGATCGTATCAATGGCGAAGGTAACAACTGCCATGAGATAGACATTACGGACTGGGGTGTGCTTATTGAGTTAGAAGACGTCAGTTAGAAAAAAAGCCGCCAAGCTCTCTCATAAGCGCAGACAAAAAAGCACAGAACAAAAGACACAGACCAATCAAAGCCCCGTTTACGATATATAAACGGGGCTTTTTTGTGACTCATGTTTTTCGCCAGTTTATCAGACCGCAGATTTTCGATAGCGGCTCTGACCGGCAATTATCGTCTGCTCAATCACTCTATCATCACCCAGCATCATCAGCACAAATAACTGCTCTTCAAGGGTTTTGGTCTGCGCCATACGCCGCTCTAACAATGCTGTGGCCTTCATATCAATCACGACAAAGTCCGCTTCTTTATTGGGCATAAAGTTACCAATCTTATCATCCAATAGTAGCGACTGCGCATTGCCCAAAGTGATCTGATACAACCCTTGATGCGCGGATAGCTGATTGCCTTGTAGTTGCTGGACTTTGTATGCCTCTGATAACGTCGTGAGCATCGATAAGCTCGTGCCTGCTCCAACATCGGTGGCGATACTAACACCGGTATAACTTAAGGTCTTGGGTAAATCGAACAGTCCACTACCCAAAAACAGATTGGACGTTGGACAATGTGATATTTGCGTACCAGTCGCGCGTAGACGCTCGTATTCTGGTGTCTCAAGGTAGATACCATGCGCCAAGGTGGTACGGCGGCCCAGTAATCCCATATCATCATAGACGTCGAGGTAGCCTTTATGATTGGGATACAGCTCCTGCACAAAAGCCACCTCATCACGGTTTTCTGCCAGATGCGTTTGCAAATACACACTGTCATGGCTAGCATACAACTCACCTGCCAGACGTAATTGTGTAGGGCTCGACGTAATCGCAAAGCGCGGGGTAATGGCCACATGCTGACGCCCGCGCTCATGCCAATTATCAATGATGTTTTGAGTGTCACGGATACTTTGCTCAGCAGGCACACATAGCGGCTCAGGCGCATTTTGATCCATCAAGACATTACCCGTGATCATACGCGTATTGAGCCTATGGCTTTCAGCAAAAAACGCCTCGGCAGATAACGGATGACTGGTCGCAAAAACCATCGCACTGGTCGTGCCATTGGCAAGTAATTGGTTCAAAAAAAACTGCGCGGTATCATGCGCTATTTTTGGATCACCAAAGTTGGCTTCCGTCACAAAAGTATAATTATTGAGCCAATCAAGCAGTTGCTCACCATAAGCGGCAATCATATCTATCTGCGGATAGTGCACATGGGTATCGATAAAACCCGGCATGATGAGTTTGTGCCGATGGTCATGAATCTGTACTGGTTCTTGACTGTCATTAGTAGCGGTCAGCACATAATTTGCTAGCATCGCCTCTCGACTGCCATAATTAATAATCAGTCCAGTCTCATCATCAATAACAAGTGCACCGTCGGCAATATACTCAGGGTAAACACGCACGCCTGCAATTACTGGAAGCAACGTTGTATCTTTATCAACGGTCAGATTTACGAGAAAGTCAGGAATTCTAGTATCGGATAATTCAGCAGCCGTACGCTTAGCAAGGTCATCTTCGCTAGGGCGTGTCCCTAATTCAGTTTACAATGAATCATAGTACAAGCCAGATACAGCATAGACTTGTAATTTCGAGCCAACTTCTCGTAGCGTGTTGCAATACTACGGAAGTGCTTTAGCCTTGCAAAC
>Ga0207918_100015_pt1 | contig 66396 bp, 54 predicted proteins | sample DeeseametaMP0440_FD_184211 | JGI IMG/M metagenome (GOLD analysis project Ga0207918, IMG submission 184211) | Marine microbial communities from the Deep Atlantic Ocean - MP0440 (SPAdes) | ecosystem: Environmental > Aquatic > Marine > Oceanic | place: East of Rio de Janeiro, Brazil, South Atlantic... | reverse complement strand
TTCATGCTCAGGTTTTGGGTTAAAGTCTCACTAAGTCTGTTAAAGTTTGGCATGGTCTATTCGTCTTAAAAATTACTATTATGCCTTTGCTTTAACAGACTTTTTTGTTTTTTTGTCGTGTGCAGAGCATTTTCCTATAATCATGCACTGTAAAGCATCCATAAAAAGCTCAATCTAATATCGTTAGCAATGTACTCATGTCACTATTGGCATGAGTATATTGCTTTTTATCTTATAATTTCACTGTAGTGACCCTGCGCTTTCACCACTAAATTGATAATAATAATCAGAATTAGGTGATGGTGCGCTTTGCTCTAAAAAGTTGTCCTGTATTATGACTACCCAAAATGTTGTCAAAAAACCTGTTGCCCCGATTACCACAACCAGACGCGGTATTATCACTGCCCTTGGTGCCTTTTTTATCTGGGGTGGTTTTCCTTTATACTTTAAGCAATTATCCAATTATGATGCAACAGAGATTATCGGGCACCGTATTGTTTGGACGTTTTTTTGCCTACTCATTGTATTGGTAGCGACCAAGCGTTGGGGGTGGATAGAGACGCTCAAACAAAACCCAAGATGGATCGCGTTGTCACTCGTCTCTGGGTTAATTATCGCAACCAACTGGCTGACCTATGTGTGGGCGGTCAATCATGATCGTATCCTTGAGGCCAGTTTGGGATACTTTATTGGGCCATTGGTAGGTGTTGGCTTATCGATGATTTTATTCAAAGAGCGCCTGCGCACGCTACAATGGGTAGCCATTGGCTTTGCACTACTGTCTGTGGTCATTCAAGTGGTGATGCTTGGTAGTCTGCCGTGGATATCATTGATTTTAGCATTCAGCTTTAGTATTTATGGCACCATCCAGCGGCAAACGCCATTGACTGCTGTCGATGCTATGTTTGTTGAAACGGCCATGCTAGTACCTTTATGTATTTGGTGGTTTTGGCAGTCAGATGTCGTCAGCCATCAGCTAAGCTTTTGGTTCAGCTCAAACATTTGGTTATTGATGCTCGCAGGCCCGATTACGTTGATACCGCTTTTATTATTTAATAAATCGACCAAGCTTGTGGCATATAGTATCTTAAGCTTTATGAATTATCTGACGCCGACCTTTATTTTCTTCTTAGCGGTATTTTATTACAATGAACCATTTGATCTACATCGTCTGGCAGTATTTGGTTTGATTTGGTTAGGGTTACTCTTATTTAGCATTGATCTATGGCGACATCGTCCAAGTAAAGTGTTAAAGGCTGAGCGTCTCCGCGAAGAGGCTTTATAATCGATTAAGTAAAAAATCAAAAATACGCACAAAAAATTAGCAAACAAGGATGAAAGCATGTTTCATACGCAGTCTGATGTGGTATTTATAAAAGGTCTAAAGGTTGAGGCGGTCATTGGTGTGTTTAATTGGGAGCGCGCCATTACTCAGCCGTTACTGATCGATATCGCGCTTGAGACGGATATTAGCCGTGCCGCTGTGTCCGATGATGTCAGCGATGCGCTAAGCTATAAAGAAGTATGTGATGATGTGAGCGTGTGGTGCCAAGCCATTCAAGCAAAGCTGCTTGAGCATTTGGCTGGTCAGATCTCTGATAAGCTATTTGCAAAATATGACTGCCAAAAAATCACGTTGAGTATTGCTAAGCCGACTGCTATTGCCCAAGCAGATGCGGTAGGGGTACAAATAACACGTTATGCGCCAGCATCAACCAATGAGCCAGCTACTAAAGACGTTACCAAAGAAGTTAATGATAGCCAAGCCGATGATGCATAAAACGTCAATGGAGTTGAATATGGCAACGCTAACACAATGCGCACCTGAAACTGTGCAAGCGCAGTCCGTGGTAGAGGTGGTGTTAGCGCTGGGTAGTAACTATCAAGCCGAAAAATATCTACCGATTGCTCGAGAGAGTTTGGCAGCGCTGGGTGAGATACGACTATCTACGGCGTTTCAAAACCCTGATTTTACTGCAACCTTGGAACAGCCAAAGCCTGACTATACCAATCAATGTGTCCATTTAGCACTGAATACACCGATGAGTTTGCAGCAACTACAGCAAACCTTTAAAGCGCTTGAAGGTGATTGTAATAGACGTCGACAGACTGAGCCGAATCAAGTGCGACGAGTGACAATGGATATTGATATTTTGATGATTAAATTGGCTACTATAGAAAATAGCCTAAGCAAATATTTGACATGTAAATCAAAATCTGATTGGATTGTAATGGCGAATCGTTATCCCTTTAAAGCGCATGAGGAAGCGGGGGTTAAAGAGTTGACTGCATTTACTGATTAGCTATTTGAATAGCGTTTTGAGAAAAAATTAATAATAAATAGACAGTTAGTGGGGTGACTTATTTTAACTCACACTGATAACATCTGATATTTTTGCAGTAGATAAGACTAAGGGGCGTAAAATGTATTGTACGCCCCCTGGTTTTATTTGTTTTACTGAAACTCTCGTATTCACTTCTGCTCGTTATCTGCTGCATCGATATCAGCACGACCAATCACATCTAAATCCTCTAGGCACAGCTTATCGTATTTCTTTTTACAAAAATTAGGATCGATATCACACATCGCTGACTGCAACTGATCGAGACGATTCTCTGATTGTTGAATGTGTTCGAGCATTTTAGCAAACGCTTCTGCGACAGGGTCTTGTGAATAGGGATCGATACCATAGGCACGGAAGGTATTGGTGCGTTTTGCAGTAGAGGTGGTGTCAGATGCTTGATCCTTAACGCTCTCGCCAGCTTGCGCGACCTTTTCTTGTTGCTTGGCATCTTGTACTTTTGTCGCGATGGGATTGCCTTTTTCATCGTGATGATCTGAGATCATACGAGCAGCACTGCCAACCATCGTAGCGCCTGCTGGTACTGGTTTGACTACCACTGCATTCGAGCCAATTTTGGCGTTTTTGCCGACTGTAAATGGCCCTAAGACTTTGGCACCAGCACCGACCGTTACACCGTCTTCTAGCGTTGGGTGGCGTTTGCCATTATTCCAAGACACACCGCCTAGAGTAACACCGTGATACAACGTCACATCGTTGCCAATTTCAGCAGTCTCACCGATGACGACCCCAACACCATGATCGATAAAAAAGCGCTTACCAATCTTGGCAGCAGGGTGAATCTCAATACCTGTAATAATACGCGAGCCATATGAGATGACGCGAGCCGCCAGTTTCTGTTCATGATTCCACAGACAGTGCGCACCACGATGTAGAATGAGCGCATGGATACCTGGGTAGGTTAGGATGACTTCCAGACTATTGCGCGCTGCAGGATCGCGGTTAAATACCGCATCGATATCTTCTTTCAGATCTTTTTTGATACTGACAAGCGATCTGAATAATTTGGATGGCAATGACATAAAGCGTCCTATCTATTCGTCGGTAAAGTAGCGTTGCTAAAGTAGCAATGTCTTTATTTTATGGTCATGATGGTTAAATAATGATGAGAGTATATTGTTGCTCATTTTTTCTAAGTTATAACAGCTTTGTACCGCAAAATATAGTAAAAAGCTGTCAAATTAAGGCAAGCTGATAAACAATGACTTGTTTTAGTCTTTGGATAGTTTTGCAATCAAAGCACTTAATAGCTGATACTCTTTTTGATCAAGCTGTAGGCGTGACCCAAGTCTGGAAAGGCGTGATGGTAATGACTTTAGATGTTCGCTATTTGCCAAACCGCGCTGTACCATAAGGTCAGTAGTACGCTGAGTGAGCTGTTGCAGCTGCTGCTGATTAATAGCAGGCTCATCCCATTGCTGACGCAAATTCACGTTGATTGTCGATTGGGTTTCTGCGCTTGTATCCGAATCTAAATTATCAGCTGTCTGAGTATGCGTTTGAGCATAAGCAAAAATAAAGCTGGCAATGACTTGCACTGCTGAGGCGACATTTAGTACAGGGTAAGCAGGATTGGCGCCGATTTGAATGTGATAATCAGCATAAGCCAACTCTTCATTGGTCAACCCACGATCTTCACGCCCAAATAATATAGCGATATTTGGTTTGCTAGCAACAGCGTCTGATGAGGTGTCAACGTTATTATCATTTGCACGTAAAGCCGACTGTGTATCAATAAAATCAAACATAATCTTAGCGGCTTGCGTGGGTGTCACAACAGGGCGCGGCATATGACGACTGCGGCTGCTGGCTGCAAATACCAGCTGACAGTCGGCAATGGCAGACTCTAGAGTAGGTGCGATCACAGCGGATGACAGCAGCTCACTACCACCTGCCGCATGAGAGACACTGGTCTCATCAATTGGCAATTTGGGGTCGACAACGGTCAAACGGGACAAACCCATTGTATGCATGGCGCGTGCGGCTGAGCCGATATTGGCAGGCAACGTCGTATTGACCATGATGACTTGTAAGCAGTCGAGGTAGTCATTCACTGTACGGGGTTGCTCAGTAGATGATAAAGAGTCGTTACTCATTACTGCCCCAATCTTTGATGGATTTCTTGTTCAGCACGTTGTAATGCGGCGGCAATCTCTTCAATAAGATCAGCTTGCTCACTGATACGGCGCTCGCGGCAGCATTCTTGTAGTTGGCTGCTAAGACGAACCAGCTGAGTCGTACCCAAATTGGCACTTGCGCCTTTTAGGGCATGAGCGGTCTCAAAGCCATTGACGTTATCGTCTTCTTGCTGAGCGATTCGCAGTGCTGCAACACGTTTTTGACTGTCATTGAGGTACACTTGTATCAGCTCGACAAAATCTTCTTCTAGCAAGTCACGCATGTCTTCGAACTGTTCGTGATTGATAATCTCTTCATCAGTCTGATCAGTTGTATTATTATTCATCATGTCAGTCATGGCTTTTATCCAATTGTTAAAAGTTAAAGCAGTCAAATTACTATAGTAAATTTTTGGTTGGATTGTGCATTTTAGCTGTAATGAAAGTGTAAGTTATCTTCACTAACTAACGTCTTCAGTTGTTGCAAGTTATCATCGTTCGGGTAAACCCGCCAATGTTCGGATAGTCCCACATTTGCGATACCATAAACGTCATACACGCTCAAACCAAGTGGCAAGCAGTTATCATTGATAGAAGTATCTGTATTACTGAGCGCATTGTTTGCATAACTTTGGGGCATGCTATTTTGATTAAATGCGTCATGGTTCATATCGTTCTCTAGAGCCAGTAAGTCATTGCCATTTTCATCATACAAACTGCCGCCCATGGCAGGGTCGTAAGTGTTACTACCACTATTGCCTGGCTCATCTTGCTCTTGATTATAAGCCAAGCGTGGCTCAGGTATGATATCAGCCTGTGCAGATTTGAGTAATGGTTGCAAGCGTGTGAGTAGGTCGATATCGCTACCATGGACTTTGATACTGATTTTTTTGAGCCAACGCAGGCGCGCATCGACCATGCTCATGGCACTATCGAGACGCGCAAACAAGCGCCCATCACGCTCACGAATACTGCCTTTGATAATGACGACTTCATCGATTTTCAATTGCTCTTTGACACGGTTGAAACGCTCAGCATAGCAGCTCACTTCCAATCTTGAGGTGCCATCATCTAAAGTAATCACATTACGATTACCAAAGTTGGCGATATCGATGATGAGGCCTGCAAAATAGCAGCTGCCGTTATAACCAGTATCTGTCAATTTATTGAGGCGCGTGCCTGAGGTGTAACGTTTTAACTCATCTAAATATTCATTAATTGGATGACCCGTTAAGTACAACCCTAAGGTGTTCTTTTCCGCTTTTAGGCGGTGCTTATCACCCCAGATCAGCTCTGGCGTCATCTCAAGTGGCGGCGCTGCAACAACACCGTCCATTTCGCCAAACAAGTCCATCATGCCAAGCTCATTGTTCTGCCGATCTTGCTCAGCCGCTTGCACCGCGCTTGGCAGTTGGCTCATCAAGGCACCGCGAATCTCGTAAGCTTCGTCGGCTGGTAAGTCGGGTCGTAGCGTCGCAGCAAAGTCATCAAAACAGCCCGCACTCACCAATGCTTCAAGAGTACGCTTATTGACTTTTTTGATGTCCACACGGCGGCAAAAATCATATAAGTCTTTGAATGGTCCATCCGTTCGACGAGCATTAACGATGGACTCGACAGCCCCTTCACCTACGCCTTTAATCGCGCCCAATCCATAAATGATATTGGTTGGAGTGTCTGCGACAAAGTGCCACTCGCTGCGATTGACTGACGGATTGACCACCGTCAAATCAAAGTTTTCACGGCAATCATTGATAAAGAACACCACATTGTCGGTGTTGTTCATATCGGACGTCAATACCGCTGCCATGAATTCGGCAGGGTAGTACTGCTTGAGATAAGCCGTCTGATAGGCAAGTACCCCATAAGCCGCAGAATGCGAGCGGTTAAAACCATAACCTGCAAACTTTTCCATCAAATCAAACACGCCGCCTGACGTGACTTCATCGATGCCTTGTGAGGTTGCACCAGTGACAAAAATATCGCGCTGCTTTGCCATCTCTTCAGGTTTTTTCTTACCCATGGCGCGGCGCAGCATATCAGCACCGCCCAAACTATAACCTGCCATCACCTGTGAGATTTGCATCACCTGTTCTTGATAGACGATAACGCCATTGGTATTCTCTAAAATCGGTTCAAGATTGGGATGGTCATAAATGACCTCTTCACGACCGTGCTTACGGTCGATATACATCTCTACCATGCCGGCATCAAGCGGGCCGGGACGATACAGCGCACACATGGCGATCACATCTTCGATATTGGTCGGCTGCAGTTTGGCCAAATACTTTTTCATGCCCATACTCTCTAGCTGAAAGACGGCGGTTGTTTTGGCATCTTGCAACAATTTGTAGGCTTTGACATCATCGAGTGGTAAGTCTTCCAATACCAATGCGGGCATGTTTTCTTTTGCACGGCGCAAGTTGATATTCTCAACCGCTGCATTGATGACCGTTAAGTTACGTAGACCCAAAAAGTCAAACTTCACCAGTCCTACCGCCTCGACATCGTCTTTATCAAACTGGCTGACACGGTGACCCTCATCGTCACAATAAATGGCACTAAAGTCAGTAATCTTGTGCGGTGCAATCAATACACCACCAGCATGTTTACCGACGTTTCGGCAGACACCTTCAAGCTTGACTGCCATCTCCCAGATTTCAATGGCATCTTCATAATCCATGTTGTCAGGGTTAGAGATCAAGTCTTTGAGCTGTGGTTCTTGCTCAAGCGCTTGGCTGAGGGTGATGCCCGGTGTTTTGGGAATGAGCTTGGATATTTTATTGGCCAAGAAGTATGATTTACTTTGGACGCGTGCCACATCGCGCACCACCGCTTTTGCGGCCATGGTACCGAAGGTAATAATCTGTGAAACGGCATCACGACCATAGGTTTGCGCCACATAGTCAATCACGCGATCGCGCCCTTCGATACAAAAGTCAATATCGAAATCGGGCATCGATACACGCTCAGGGTTCAAGAAGCGCTCGAATAACAGATCGTAATGAATCGGATCAAGGTCGGTAATATTGAGCGCGTAGGCGACCAAGGATCCTGCACCAGAACCACGTCCAGGGCCTACTGGCACGCCATTGGCTTTCGCCCAGCGGATAAAGTCCATGACGATAAGGAAGTAACCCGGGAAACCCATTGATAGGATAATATCCAACTCATAGGCGAGACGCTCGTCATATCTTTGACGAAAGTCGCTCCAATTGTCCGTACGGGCCTCAACAGGGAAAAGCTTATCTAAGCGCTCTTCCAGACCGCGCTTTGACTCTGCCCGAAAAAACGATTCAATCGTCTCGCCTTCAGGGACAGGGAAGTCGGGCAGTACATTAATGCCCAGCGTTAAAGTCACATTACAGCGGGTTGCCAAGCGTAAGGTGTTGTCAACCACCTGCGGAATATCAGCAAACAGCTGCGCCATTTGCTCTTGGGTTTTGAGGTATTGCTCATCAGAATAATTCCGCGGACGGTTAGGGTCAGCCAGTACGTACGAGCCTGCGATACAGACGCGGGCTTCGTGAGCATCGAAGTCCTCTTGCTCCAAAAAACGCACGTCATTATGCGCAATGATGGGGATGTTGTGTTTGGCACCTGAGTGAATGGCTGCTCTAATAAAAGCGTCCTCGCCTGAGCGATTGGTACGCTTGATGGCAAAGTATAAACGATCGCCAAATTGCGCTTGCCACTCGGTGAGCAGCTCATCGGCTTTTTCTGGCATAGAGCCAACCAGTGCTTGGCCTACGTCTGACTTTTCGGTGAGTAGGACAATGACGCCTGCTGCATGTTCTAGAATATGACTGCGTTTAATCACAGGTGTGCCATGATTGACAGGGTCAGCGCGACCTTCGGTAAACCCAAGCGACACGATACGGGTAATGTTTTGATAGCCTTCGTTATTCATCGCAAGTAGGGTGAGGCGTGTGTCTTCATTATCCATGATGACTTCGCTGCCGATAATGGGCTTGATACCCGCGCCTAGGCAAGCACGATAAAACTTCACCGTGGCATATAAATTGGACAAATCAGTCAAAGCCAACGCCCGCTGATTGTCAGCTGCCGCCGCTTTCACGAGCGGCTTGATGCGCACGATAGAATCGGTGATGGAATATTCGCTGTGGATGCCAAGGTGTACAAATGCCATAGAAGACTCTTACTAGTACGATCAAAAGAAATAAGCTAGCGATAAAATACAGGATGATTATCAATCATTTGTAGTGTTATCGAGAGGTGGTTAAGACCTCGGTAGTCATTTTGATACGCTTTAAATGGGGTCGTTAATAATAGCATTATTTGTGGCATGCAGCCACTAATTGCAAGGGTTTAATCTGAGGGATGTGAGTTATCATGTCAATTCAATTACGCAAGAAATGATATAAAAAAACCCTCAACACGGTAAAGTGCGGAGGGCTATATAATTGATAAGTAATGACAATTTGACTTAGTACCCAACCACCGCTGCATCCACAATACGGGGATCAGAAGATCCATACAGGCCGTTTGGTGTGAGCATAATCGACTGCGTGGAGCCCATGGCTGATTTTGGACTGACCGTGTGCCCCATAGATTCAAGCTTTTTGACCGTATCGACATTGAGCGCTTTTTCAATCCGAATCTCATCAGGGAGCCATTGGTCATGAATACGCGGTGCGTGAGTTGCCTCAGCGATATTCATATCATGGTCGATGACGTTAGAGATAATCTGGATGACGGTCGTGATGATACGACTGCCCCCTGGGCTGCCCGTAACGATATACGGTTTGTTGTCTTTAAATACCAGCGTTGGACTCATCGAGGAGAGCGGACGCTTATTGGCTTCAACAGCATTGGCGTCACCACCAATCAATCCGTAACCATTGGGTACACCCGGCTTGGCAGAGAAATCATCCATTTCGTTATTTAACAAGATACCTGTGCCGTCAGCCACGAGACCAGTGCCATAAGAGAAGTTCAACGTATAGGTGTTGGCGATGGCATTGCCGTCTTTATCAACAATAGAGAAATGCGTGGTTTGATCACTCTCATAAGGGAGCGGGTTGTTTGCTTTGATGGTCGCGGCTGGCGTGGCTTTATTTGGATCAATTAACGTACGCAGGTTATCCGCATAAGCTTGCGAGGTGAGACCACTGGCAGGTACGTCGATAAAGTCAGAATCCCCTAGGTACTCAGCACGATCTGCATAAGCCAGTTGCATTGCTTCCGCCATCAAATGAATGGTCTGTGCGCTGTTTTGACCATAGTCCCCCAGTGGATAGCCTTCTAAGATATTTAATATTTCGATAATGTGAATACCACCAGAGGAGGGCGGTGGCATAGAGACAATCTCATAACCACGGTAATCGCCTTTGACAGGCACGCGGGCGATGGCTTCGTAATCGGCTAAATCCTGCAAGCTCATGCTACCGCCTGCTTCATTGACGGCTTTTACGATGTCACGCGCGGTTTTCCCTTTATAAAATCCGTCTGCGCCTTGTACCGCGATTCGCTTTAGCGAGCGGGCAAGCTCAGGCTGCTTTAACCGCTCACCCGGTTGATAAGCGCTGCCATCAGGCTTGAAAAATACCTTTTTGGTGCTCGGCCATTTTTGCAAGCGATCACTCAAAGCAGTAAGCGATTCGGACAAACCTGCGGTGACTTCTATACCGTCTTCTGCCAATGCGATCGCTGGTGCCATGACTTGCTCGCGGCTCATGGTGCCATGCTCTTCTAGTGCTTTTAGTAGCCCTGCGACTGTCCCCGGCACCCCAACGGCTAAGCCATGATAACGAGATAAGTCACTGACTGCGTTGCCCTCATCGTCGAGATACATATCGCGAAAGGCGCTACTTGGTGCTTTTTCACGATAATCGAGCGCAACCGTTTTGTCTTGCTTGGCATCATAAATCATCATAAAGCCGCCACCACCGATATTACCAGCACGTGGTAAGGTCACAGCAAGGGCAAAGCCAACCGCAACCCCAGCATCTACCGCATTACCACCGTCTTTCAAAATCTGTAATCCGATGTCAGAGGCCAGCGCTTCTTGGGTGGCGACCATGCCATTTTTTGCCCATACTGGATGGTGAATTGCATCTTCAGAGTAGATAGCCTGATCGTTATTGGTATTGCTTGAGGTGGTTGTGAGAGTAGTGGTTTTTGCCCGTGTGATGCTTTTGGTTTCAGATACGACAGTTGGGTTGTCCGTCATAATGGCTAGATTGATGGCATTGGTATCAATTGAGGTGTGATTGACCGTAGAGCTGGTTGGAGTGGCAGTTGGCTCCAGCGCATGGGCTGAGACAGATAGTAGTAGCGCACTCGTAATCAGGGCTGCGCTAGATTTTAATTGGTTATGAGTCTTGGGTTTTTTTTGCTTATCATAAGAGAGTGGCTGTGACATCGTAAAGTCCTTTTTGGGCAAGTAGAAAAAACAGGGTATCAAATCAATACACTTAAATAGTAACGAAAATATCAAATAGTAGAAAGTTGTTTATTGTCTTTTATTACTGATATCCCTATATGGTTGGCGGTTTTAATAATTTTTTGTCTAACCATTTTTGATAACAGACACGTAAACTGTGCAGAGAAACTGATTGGTTTATAAAGATTTTCTTCAAAAATTCGGCCTAATATTACTAAATTGTAACGTCTTGTGATATAAAGTACAGTACTAATGTGCATCCGTTAACGATTGGCTATAAAGAGATTCTTATGTCATCAAACCATGTTAATAACCGTAATCGACAGTGCCACTCTGAGATGGCGAGTAATTATTTGCCTATCATCAACAATAAAAATAATAATGGTCATGTATCTCAAACAAGCAAATTAACCTCTATCGCTTTGCTAGTTGGTAGTGCGTCGCTTGTGCTCACAGGTTGTCAGTCAAATCCGACTGCCTCAGCGGATGTGGCAGCCTCCAGTACCCTTATGGAATTTAGCACTGCAAACCCTGCTCAGAGCCAACGTCAAGGTCGCGCTTTTACGGCTAGTCAAGAGGCCCAAGCTGAGCGTTACGCGCAACTGTTTAATCAAGAAAAATATCCCAACACTGAACACCAAGCCAAGGCGCATTTATTGACAGCGATTCGCCAGCATTTGGCAACAGAGCATGTGGCCGTCGCGCAAGCCAATTACCAAGCAGCACCATTTATCGATGCCGATAGTATTGATGCAGGCTCAAGCAGCTTACTTAGAACGATTATAGAGACCTATGCCTATCAGCCTGAGGGAATGTACGATAGTAGCGATGATGAAGCGCAAGCTGAGGCTAGAGCAGAATTAGCAGCGGTAGGTGTTGAGTCGAATAAATGCAATGAAAACGAAGATGATGACGCTTATGAAGTCTGTGTGGTAGAGGGTATTAACTACGATTATGATGATGCGAAAGATTCGATAGAGTCCGACTATCCTAGTGACTATGATAAGTCTAGAGCAGAAGCTGAAGCAGAAAGAAAGGCCATTGCTGCTATATTGGCTGAAGCAGGGGAGAATGAGCCGACGAGCAGTGATGCTAGCAGCGATAACGAGTATGCCTACGATGCAGCAGATGATTACAGTAGTGACGACTATAATAATTATGATGAATACAGTAGCGGTGGTGAAGGCATGCTCTCCGGCATGTCAGGGTTAAACCCGAAAACATTGGCTGCAAAATATGAAGCCATGCAAATGGCAAAACAGCAAGCTAAGATAGAGCCGACCAATAGCGAGGAGCTATCAATGTCTTCTACTGGCTTGATTGGTAACATACTGACGATGTTCAGCCGCACTCCTGAACAAATCGCTGCATCCAACGCCTATCAATATCAGCATTTGACGTTCAATAGCGTCAGTCAGTACAACCCAAAACAGCGGCAATTACAAAGCGTCTATAGCTACGACTACGCCACGCCAACCATCAGCTCATCCATACAGATACCAGTGGCCTTTGATTTTAACAACAGCAGTGTCACGCTTGATCCATCGGCAATCATGCCAATCGTTGCGCTCGTCAATCCTGAGAACACCCCATTACCCTCGCAGATGGTATCACATACGGTGAGCTTTGGTTTGCCTGACAGTATCACAGAGCAGTTGCCGCCAGCAGTGCTTTATGATGCGGTGCTCAATGCCATACAGAGCAGCATGGCAGAGTTGGCACCTGAGCACTTTAGCACCGTAGATATCAGTGGTGATGCGTTTGCCAAAGAAGTTGGCGCGACTCGAGTAGTAAAAGTTTATTTTGGCAGTCAGCAAAGTGGTGAAATGATTGGTAAGACTCTGAAATATGTGACCAAATCGTTGCAAGAGTATGTGGATGCCAACCCAGAAAAATATCCTGATGGAGCCATGCTAAAAGCCGCGCTTGCCAAAGCACAGCTATACAACAAAGGCTATCAAAGTGCGGATGTGGGTTCGTTATTGCAGCTGATCGAAGCCATTGGCCCTATCTCTTTTAATCAGATTAATTACTATTATTTAGATAACTCAGATCGCCTGCTTGCCAAGCAGCAGCGCGTCAATATCGGTGGTGATTTACTTAGCTCTACGACGACCATGCTCAATCAAGTCCGCTATGATAAAGCCAGCTTTGACCACCATGCCCTAACGCCACTATTGGCAGAGTCATTTGGCTCAAATGCGGTAGCGCCTATCGATGGCAATGCATGGATAGCAGCACAGCGCCAGAAAAAAGACAGACTACAAACGGCACGCTATGCGCGTTACGATTATGAGGATGGCCGCTTAGAGACTGATTATAGTAGTGACGAATATGACAATCGTTATGATGCAGAATCAATTGATGAGAGCCGTATTGGCGATGCTAAAGATGATAATGAAAAATAGAGACGACGTCGCATTAGCTTATCGCATTTACGCATATGTCTATTAAGGATAAAAAATGAAAACAGCACATCAAACGCTTACACTACGTCTGTCATCTATGATGAAAAATCACTTATTATTGACCAGTACATTGCTGTCAGGAGCATTACTCTTAACGGGTTGTCAATCTGCCAATTTGAACCAGTCAAATGCATTGACCGTTAAGCAATCACCTAGCACCGCTAAAAAGACATTAGCGACTGCATTACAAAAACAGCGCCGCCAATCGTTCAGCTACCATAGTAATATCGAGATCAGTAACCGCCAGCAACGTACGGCGACATCTGGCACACAAATAGTGGCATCAGATTATGTGGATGCACATTGCGAAGAGGCACATGACCAAGCCTATGCTGACTTGATCATGCAGGCAGAAAAACAAAACAAAGATATTTTAGCCACCGATTATGATGACAAGCGCGATGCTCTTAAACAGTCTTATTTTGAGTGCGTCGATGCTTATTATGCGTGGGAGGAGCACCAGTACGATAGCGATGTGACAGTGCCAGCAGGTTATCAAGCGCTGTTTGATAATTATGAAGACAAACCAAAGCCCCTAGATATAAAAAAAGCGCAACTGCTAGATGAGTACTTGCTAAAACCGTTATCTATCAATGCTCAAGGCATCTATCAGCCCATGGCGGGCAAGGCGACGATGCTCGCCAGCGCCCAATATCAAGCGCGCAATCATCATAGCAGTATCAATCAGCCTGTCTACATCGACATGAAAAATGGTGATATCTATTTATGGGCAGATAATGTTGCGCTGTTCAATTCTCAGCTATTAGATGATAAGCTCGGTACAAAATGGCAAAACAAATGGTTAAAAATAGCCATTGATGATGGAACATTGCCCAAAGGGTTCGGCCGTGAGGTAATCAAAGCCCACTTTGCCGCGTTAGATCTGACGTATGAGGCGGCGCCTGTTAGCCAGTTCGATTATGTCGCGCCTAGTACGCTTGCATCGCTCTCGTCCAAGTTGCCGGCGCATCAGCTATCAGCAATGCTCTCAAGTGCCCAAATCATTCGCCGAGTGCAAAGTTTTGATAGCTATCAAGACGATTATCAAAATTATCTGCAAATCTTCTACAAGCGCATTAGCCAAAAATATCCAGAGCTGGTAAAAGAAGCCGAGCCTATGACAGACTTTGAGACGATTCAAAGCTCAAAGGAACTCACTAGTAAAGCGATGGTGCAAACAATACTGGCTATGATAAATGCTCAAATAAATGATGAAGATAAGACGGAATCTAAAGTCGCTGCAAACGCCACAGTAGAAGAGCTATATGGATTTGACAAACGTGGTCAGCTCAAATGGCAGCATCTGCACCGCCAATTAGATAACACTGGCAAAACTGCGCCAGATAAAAGCATGACAATAGATGTCTTGCAGCAGTATTCTGCTACTAATGGCAAAGATAAGGCATTTCCGAATCTGCCAAATAATGTTCAATCACCGAACGCCAGCAATAGCATTGATATGCGAGAATACGGCCCTGAGCTGTTGCAATATTATCGTGACGGTAATGGCACAGCAGTGGGTAAAATGATATTTAACATGATGCCAATGGCGAAAGCGCGTTTTGGGACGACAGACTAACTGGAAGATAGCATCATTGAGTGTTAAGTAGGATACTGTCGTAAAAAAGCGCATCGTATAAACGGTGCGCTTTTTTTAATATGGCCATCCCTTATGTTGTGACAGATTTTTTACATGCCTTGATGATGTGGCTTGTCATGACCTTTACGATCTTTTGAGTGCTTACGATCTTTTTCTTGTCTTTCTGATTTGAGCTGTTCCATTTTTGCACGCTGCTCAGCGGTCAACACCTGAGAGATGGCATGCTGCGTTTGGACGCGCTCAATAAAGCGCTGTTTTGCTTTTGCCGCTTGCTGATCGGCCAAACGGTTTACCGCCGCGTTGTTCAACGTACTTGCATTGGTCAGTGCTTGTATTTGTTGTTCCATTTGTGCGCGTTCTGCCTGATGTTTTTCACGGTCAGCTACGCGGTCGCCATGTTTTTCTTGCATGATGGCTTTGATTTGCGCTTGCTGCGTCGCTGTGAGATTCAGTTTTGACATTGGACCTCTCATGGCGCCGTCTTTATGGTTCTTTTGCATTTGATTCATTGGCGCGGTATCAGAGGCTGCATTGACACTAGAACATGCTGTCACAGTAAATACGCTAGAAGCTGCTAATACTGAGCCCAATAATAATTTTTTCATGATGACATCCTTTAATTACAGTGAGTTTGGTTAAGTAAATACTAAAGTCGTATCTTGCAAGCATCGCATTCTAAGCGCTATTAATCGTTGTGATTGGTCGTCTTAAAAGTGCAGGTCTTGCGGTTGATAGAAGCTATCTTACGGCAGTTAAAGGTTACGAACATTTATGAAGTATTAAGAAAGGTAACGTTTATAGCGAATTGACACGCGCTTGCCTGATAATATGGGCAAGTAAATGAATAAAAGCCAATTAAAATCATGGAAAGGAGGTGAGTGTGCCAAATATATTGATAGGCGATGATGATGAAGAATTGACTCAGTTACTACAAGAGTATTTGCACAACCATGGTATTCATTGCGACTGTGTCCATGATGGGGCGGCAGTTATACAGCGATTAAAAGCGGTGGCGCACGATGATTCCGCTTATGATTTGCTCGTCCTTGATATCATGATGCCAAAAATAGATGGGCTAAGTGTGCTGCGGCAACTGCCAAATATCAGTGATATCCCTGTGATTATGCTGACGGCAAAGGGCGAGGAGATTGATCGTATTATTGGTTTGGAGCTGGGCGCTGACGATTATATCACCAAGCCCTGTAACCCCCGCGAGCTACTGGCACGTATCAATGCTGTGATTAAGCGTACCAACACGACCACGTCTGAGCATACGCCGCTACCAGAGAGTCGCTTGCATCTTGATCAAAACCAGCGTGTTTGTGAAATAGATGGTGTGGCGCTACAAGTGACGGGAACAGAGTTTGACTTACTCGTGGCGCTGCTCAAGCAAAAAGGAGATGTGGTTAGCAAAGCATGGCTGTCAGAGAATGTCTTGCAGCGTGAGTTGCAGCCTTTTGATCGTAGCCTTGATGTGCATGTGTCTCGCCTGCGCAAAAAACTTCAGCCTTTTCATGACGAACCAATAAAAGCGGTGCGCGGTAAAGGCTATCAACTGGTGCTCTAATGATAAAAACTTCCAGTAATCCCGTCAAATCACCGAAATTCAAAGTGCGAATCACGCTGTTTTGGCGTTTATTCCTGAGTCTATTACTGACGATACTAATTACCTCACTATTATCCATTATGGTGGAGCGCTGGCTGGCTGAAAAAGAGCTGACGGCTCGTATGGACGTACAAATTGAGAGTTTATTAATTCAGCGTCAAGAGATGGTCGATGCGCTGCGAGTGGGTGATTTGATGGCTGTCAGGCAGATGTATCGTCAAGATCGACGCCTCATGAGTCAAATCAGAGTCTACGATGAGCAAGGCGCTATTATCTTTCCGCGTTATCGAGATAGAGACGAGCGCACGCAAGGACGTGGGCAGAGCGGCCAGCAGTCGATGGAACGTGCCATGCAGCAACCACTGCCGCCACCGCCTAGAGCTTACGATAATAAACCAAGCAATCTTAATGATGAGATACCCGCAAGACAGCCTTCTGTTTTGCACGAGATCCTAAAACCAATAATGCCGAGCAGTGCTGCGATAGCGGATATTGATGCGCGTCCTGAGCTGGCAGATATCTCGGTTGAACTGCCTGATGGACAATCAGTCATCATACAGTTGCGCCCGCATCTACGTTTTGCAGACGTGGTGGAGCTACAGCATGGTAATTTTCCCCTACGTTTGCTATTGATTATTGCATTTAGTGTGTTGGTTTGTGTCTGGCTCAGCCGTACGTTGACTCAGCGTATTGGACGTGTACAGAGTACCGTGCACCGTATGATTGATGGCGACTATCAAGCCAATCCAGCGCTATCAAAAATGGGTGATGATGAGCTGGGATTACTGGCCAAAGACGTGGCCCATTTGTCAACGAGACTGGCTGATAGTGAGCTGGCGCGTAAGCAGATGCTCAGTGATATCTCGCATGAGCTGCGCTCACCGCTCGCGCGTCTCGATGTTGCAACTGAGCTAACTCGTGATTTTGCACCCAACGCCCATCGTTATTTAGACCGTATTGACAAAGAGTCTGCGCGGATGAATGAGTTAATTGAGCAAATTATCCATATTCAATCCCTACAAATGCAGCAATACACGATTGATAATTTGGAGAGCGAAGCAGTCCATTTGTCCGAGATTATCAGTGACATCGGACAGGATGTGTGTTTCGAGTTTCAGCATAAAGAGGTGAGATGGCAGTGGCAACCACCTGAATATTCATTTGGCAATGACTTAAAAAGCGCTTGGACAGTACAGGGCAATCAAGAGCAGCTGCATAGTGCGCTTGAGAATGTCATTCGCAACGCTTTTATGCATACGGCAGCGGGCTCAACAGTCATCGCTGAGATGAAAGCGGTGCAGATAGATAATAAGATGCCTGCGATTCAAATCAGTATCACGGACGAGGGGGGCGGCGTCGCTGACGATGACTTAGAGCGTATCTTCCAGCCCTTTGTCCGTCTCGACACGGCTCGTCATCGTGATACGGGCGGTTATGGGTTGGGGCTGGCTATTGTTCATGCTGTCGTGATGGCGCATAAGGGGTATATCAACGCCCATAATCGACGAGATGGTGTACTAGGATTGGTGGTGCAGATAGTATTACCGATTAAATAGTAAAATTTATCATGAGGAAGAGGAAAAAGCTCAACGTATCAGTAGATGCTTTTCATGGATTGATGTTTCATATTCTATCCAAAAGAAAATGTCTTATTTCTCAAAAACTGAAACCAGTAACACTTCAAAAGGCTGCATGATCCCTAATTCATAACTCGTTTTATTTGGTCATATCGATTCTCTTGCACCATAGATTTTATTTCTGATTTTTTAAATCTGACAAATCTGTAAGGGAGTATACATCATGAACCGCATCTATAAAGTCATCTGGAATGAAGCATTGAATTGCTTTACCGCAGTCGGTGAATACGCAAAAGGGCGTGGCAAATCTTCCAAATCTAGTGTTAGCGCTAACGCTACTATCAATACCACATCCAATGTATCTGCTATCAAGACATTACGCTTAAGTGCCATAGCACTTGGGCTAATGAAGGCAATAACAAAATAATCAATGTCGCTAATGGGGCAATCAACTCTACGAGTAAAGATGCAGTGAATGGCTCACAGTTAGATAACTTAGCTAAGAGCGTCGCCGCTAACAAAACCAAGTACTATAGTGTTAATTCAACCGCTATTGGCAATGTCAACAACGATGGCGCAACCGGACCCAATGCTATGGCGATGGGTGGCAATGCTAGTGCTACTGGCGGGCAAGACATTGCCATTGGTAGCGGTCAAAGTGGTCAGAACACCTCGCTATAAGATTAATACCGAATCAGGCGGCGCCGCCTCCATCGCTATTGGAGCAAAGGCATTATCTAAAGGTGCATTATCTACCGCAATTGGTGTGCAGTCATCGTCATCTGGTGTTGCGCCTTCTGCCTTTGGCATCGGTGCTTCAGCAAGCGAAAAATGCCATGGCTGCTATTAATGCTTTTGTAGTATGTTTCATACGAATCCTTGTAAAGAAACTTTGAGTGATAGGGCGGTTAAGAGTCGATATCATTTACAATCAATAGTTAACATAATAATACCCTTATCAAGTCCTGTTTTAATATATTGATATTTATGCATGTTTTGGCGCATCAGGCTGCACCATAGGATCGGCATCTACAAAAGCTTTTAGTGTGCGGCAATGCGTATCAATAGCGACGATATTGGGATAAGGAGTCAGGTCTACCTTAAAGCGCCGCGCAGAAGAAACCTGCGGGATCAGATAACAATCTGCAAAAGTGGGCCTGTCACCATAGCAGAACTGTCCACGGTTTTTATCTGCTGCCAACCGTGTCTCTAACGCTGCAAACCCTTCAGTAATCCAACGATTGCACCATGCAATGACTGCCTCTTTATCTACTGACAACTCATTACGTAAGTACTGTAAAATACGGCGGTTATTAATCGGATGGATATCGCAGCCAATCATCGCACTTAGCGCACGCACGTGCATGCGACCAGCGGCATCTTGGGGCAATAAAGCGTGCTCAGGGTAGGCCTCTTCTAACCACTCCAAGATAGCGGGACTTTGGTATAATAATAAATCGTCCGCTCTTAAGACTGGCACCAGTCCTTGCGGATTAATCGCTTTAAATGCGTCCTCTAACTGCTCATCTTGTGCCAGATTGTCGCGATATCATCATAATCTAAGCCTTTTAAATTCAAGGCAATACGGGTACGGTGAGAAGTACCACTGCGAAAATAGCCGTAAAGTGTCATCATTGTTTATATCCTTATTATGAGAAATTGTGAGTGAGTGATAAGTATGTTTGCCCCGCTGAATTTTATAAAACAAGTCTCCTTACTTTATAAGACATATATCCTTTAACCTAGACAGATACACTAGAGACGAGCTATCATGCCAGCAGATAAAAATTTTTTAGATAAATCCGTCACGAGTAAAAACCAGAGTGGCATCCAGTCACTTGAGATTGGATTGTCGATACTAGATGTGCTTATCGATCGCCATGAGCCTATGATGCTAAAGGATATCGCTGAGGCCATGCAGATGCATCCCGCAAAATCCCATCGTTACTTGGTCAGCCTCATTCGCAAAAACTATGTTCGCAAGCTTGATGATGGTCGCTATGGGCTTGGCGATAGAGTAAATGCATTGGCAGCATTAGGACATACTGAGCTCAGTCAAAACAATCTCTTGGCGCGTCTCACGCAGGTGGCCAATGAGATTAAAGATACCCTAAATTGCGGTGTGCAAATTGCTAAGTGGTTTAGCGAAGGCCCAATTATTATTCAGTCCGTTGAACCAGACAGTCCGATTAGCATCATCACTCGCATCGGCTCACGTATGCCTTTGACGACATCAGCTACAGGACAATTGTTTGCCAGCTATCAATCTGACGCGGTCATTCAGCCATTGGTCACCGCTGAATGGCAGTCGAGTAATGCCGCAGCAGATATGACAGAGAGGTGGCAGAATTTTGCTCAGCTGCAAGCCAAGATACGTACTCAAGGCTATGCGACAGTGACAGGCGATATGCTCATGGGTATTAATGCCATTACGATACCTGTGATATTGCCGCATTTTGCCAATAGTACTGCTAATCTATCCGCGAGTAGTGACAAAACCGCTAGCGAGGCTCTGCCGCTAGAATATGCCATTACTATCATCGGCACCACAGAGCAACTACCAATGAGTGAGCAACAGAACGTGGTTGAGCAAATACTAGCAATCGCACAGCGCTACCAAATAGCATAGCCAAAATGTTAACTACAAACTGATTGGCTATAGTAGAACCTTAATAAAATTAATACAGCATATGCATCATAGGTGGCACCCGGCTCACTGAGAGTGGCAGACGGATAAATTTCAATCTTTAAACGGCCCTTTGAGTCTTCTTCGATTTTTTGGCCCATGGCTCCAATGCTTCGGTATTGATGTTGTCATTGGCGGTCATAAAGTGTGAAAATCTCAGTGTCGTCACATCGTCTGTATTGGTATTCGCGCTTTTGGCTTGCTCATTTTGCTCATTGTTAGAGCAGCCAGTCATCGCAACTGAGGCCGCGAAGAGTATGCCTAAAGGGAATGTTACTTTCCTCATTGAGTCCTTTCATGATGGTGAGATATGGTTCGCAAGTTATGCCATCTCTTCATTATAGTCGAACCACTATTAAAGTGTTACAGCGTTAGCCTCGTTTAGCCTACTACTGTAGTACTTGCACTCGTCTGCCTTGTACCACTTTTAATATTGATTGACTATATTTTGAACTGATCACTACTTATCTAATTTCAAAGTAATGATTGATAGATAATGTAAAAAAGGTAGCAAGTAGAAAGACGACGCAGTTACTCTCCGACAGGCGCAATGTCACGGGCTTCAGCGAACTCATCACTGTGTAAAAACTGTGTGTGGGCTGGGGCGCGTTTGGTACGAGACCATTCATCTAGCATGTCGTGCTTGATGGCGTCTGTAATCATCGAGACTTTGTCCTCTGAGGTCGGGTCGTCATAGGTCAACTCGAGACGATGCCCATTAGGATCAAAGAAATATATCGAGTGAAAGATACCGTGATTGGTCACGCCAATGACATCAATACCTGCACGTTCTAGTTGTTCTTTGGCGGCCATCAGCTCATCACGATCTTTGACTTTGAGCGCCAAGTGTTGCACCCAGTTTGGAGTATTGGGGTCAAAGCCCATTTCAGGCTGGTTGGGCACTTCAAAAAACGCCAATACGTTGCCATTACCAGCGTCTAAAAAGACGTGCATATAGGGGTCAAAGGCTTTGGTTGAGGGTACATGGTCTTCTGCAAATGCCAAGATAAAATCCATATTGAGGTTTTTTTTGTACCATTCGACCGTTTCTTTGGCATCCTTGCAGCGATAAGCCACATGATGGATTTTTTCAATTTGAAAGCTCATATTCAACTCCTTTTGATAAGGCGTAGCGTGAATGTAAGAGGAACGCTGCCCGTACTAATAGACCAAATGTCATGATGGTTCTAACGGCTCAAATCTACTGTCACTACGCCTTTTTTCTATGCCATTATTATTCGTTAAAATCGAAGCTAAGCGCGGGCAGTACTTTGCCTCGTACTTCACCAAACCCAACACGCACGCCATCTTTTTCGCTATAGCCTTTTATAATGACGGTATCGCCATCTTCTATGAAGGTGCGCGACTCACCGCCTTCAAGTGCTACGGGTTTGGTGGCATTCCAAGCGATCTCTAGCATCGAGCCATAAGAATCAGGCGTTGGCCCTGAGATTGTGCCCGAGCCCATCATGTCACCGACTTCAACTTTGCAGCCAGTGATGGTGTGATGCGTCAATTGCTGCGCCATTGACCAATACATGTATTTAAAATTGGTCTCGCAAATAACCGTAGCCGTTTTTGCATTGTCAGGCAGTAGCTCGACCGACAGATTGATATCAAAGCTGCTCTCTTTGTCTTTTTCATTGAGATAAGCCAGTGGTTCAGGCTCTTGGGTTGGGCAAGCGGTGCTAAATGGTGCCAATGCATCCATCGTCACTATCCACGGAGAAACTTGCGAGGCGAACGTCTTGGCATTAAATGGGCCTAAAGGGACATATTCCCACTTTTGGATATCTCGAGCCGACCAGTCGTTGAGCAGTACCATACCAAAGATATGATCAGCGGCATCGTCTACGGCGATTGGTTGACCGATATGGTTGCCTTTACCAACGACAAAAGCGGTCTCGAGCTCAAAATCTAGGCGCTGACAGGCGGAGAAAACAGGACGCTCATCAGGGTTAGGCTTTAGCTGACCTGAAGGGCGGACGATATCAGACCCGCTAATGATGACGGTGCTGGCGCGTCCGTTATAACCAACTGGCATTTCCGTCCAGTTGGGTAGCAGGGCATTGTTTGGATCGCGGAACATCGTACCGACGTTGGTCGCGTGTTCTTTCGATGAATAAAAATCGGTAAAGCCCGGTACTTGAACAGGTAGATGCATGGTAACGTCTGCTTGCTTGAACAGCGCCTTTTTTTGCAGATCGGCATTGTCACGTAAGTCGCTGTTGTCACTAGACAGTAGCGACTGAATGGTCGTGCGTGCTTTTGTCCAGTTGTCTCGACCAGAATCAATAAAAGCGTTTAGCGTCGACTGATCAAAGTAAGGCCCACCATTTAGGCTCAGTAATCCTTCTGACTCTAGCACAGACAAGTCTAGTACCTGATCGCCAATGGCAACGCCTGCACGGCGCGCACTATCTTTAGTGTCGCTAAAAATACCATACGGCAGATTGTGGATAGAAAAGTCAGAGTCCGCTTTGATGTCGATAAAAGAGGTGAGAGTACTGTCAATCGTTGACATGCTTTGCTCCTTGCTAAAAGTATTATTTAATTACTTTATATTTAATGATTTACGTATAATGTAATTTATTGATATGTTGATTGCAAGTTTTTTTGTGCCATGTCTTTTGCTTAGTGATTGATAAGACGAATCCTAAGCACAAAAAAAGGCCAAGCAATCGCTCAGCCTTTTTTATTTTTTAGTCTATATGTCTGATTAATTTAGTCTTTTAAAACGTCTGCCATTGCATTGGCGACATAGTCGATGTTGCTGGTATTTAGACCTGCGACACACATACGAGAGTTGGATACCATGTAAATACCAAACTCACTTTGTAGGCGCTCGACCTGCTCAGGCGTCAATCCAGTAAAGCTAAACATACCGTTTTGACGCGTGATGTAGTCAAAGTTACGGTTGGGAATTTTGGCTTCTAGTACCGATTTTAGCTTTAGGCGCATGGCTTTGATGCGGTCACGCATCGCATAGACTTCGCCAACCCACTGCTCATGTAGGGCGTCATCGTTCATGACGATATCAACCACATGACCACCATGTGATGGCGGGCTTGAATAGATACGGCGTACCATTGCATTTAGCTGACCGAAGACGCGCTCAGTTTCGTCTACAGTGAGACAGACGACTGATAGACCGCCAACGCGCTCGCCATATAGCGATAAATTCTTAGAGAATGAGTTGCTGACAAATAGAGGCAAGCCCATCTCAACGGCTTTACGAATGGCGTAAGCATCGCTGTCTATGTCCTCGCCAAATCCTTGATAAGCGATATCCATGAATGGAATCAATTCATGCGCTTTGATGACGTTGAGCACGGTATCCCATTGTGCTTGGGTCAAATCCATACCTGTTGGATTGTGGCAGCAAGGATGTAGCAAGATGACATCGTGTTTGTTCAATGTTTCAAAAAACGCAATCATCTCATCAAATTTGATACTGCTGTTGGCTTTGTCGTAGTACGGGTATTTACCCACTTCAACGTCAGAGCCTTCAAAGATAGCGATATGATTGCCCCACGTCGGGTCGCTCACATAGCACTTGGACTGTGGGAACCATTCATGGATAAACTCAGCGCCCACTTTTAGCGCGCCAGAACCGCCGATAGTGGCGATGGTCGCAACCAAACCGTCTTGTAAGATTTGTGCGCCTTTGCCAAACAATAACTCCTGACAGCCTTTGCGGTGGCCTGGCAAGCCTGCCATTGGTAGATAGGGACGCGGCGCAATAGGATCAGCAATACGCGCTTCGGCAGTTTTGACACAGTCGAGTACTGGCAGTACGCCACTTTCATCGTAATAAATACCAATGCCTAAATTAACTTTATTGGGATTATTGTCCGCTGAGTACTTTTCCATCAGACCTAAAATTGGATCGCCAGCGTAATAATCGATACGTTCAAACATGCCATTTCCTTATAAGAATATAAACCAAGCAGCCGAAAATCATAGAGCAAATTGCTGATGAACTCAACACGCGAGTGCGTTATCTTGTGCAATTAATAAAATAAATCACCAAATATCTTGTCTCTTTATCTGGCAGATGAGTTTGTGGCGTGATGCATCACTTAATCGATAGTGTTTCAGGCTGATGTAAGTCGTGATAATGGGTGGCAAAGTAAGTCTGCAAAAACTGCTTAAAAGCGATGGTTGCAGGAGACAGCGCCCGTGAGGCACGCTGATAGATAAAGAACTGGCGCATTTTTATAGGCTGCGTCAATGGGCGCATTTGCAAGCCGTTGGCGCTGACCCAATCGATGACCTCGGGCATATAGGGAAGGCATAAGGTAATGCCGAACCCTTGGCGGGTCATCTCAAGCGCGGTGGACATAAAGTTGACTTTGTAGCGCGCTTGCTGAATCTGAGCGGCGATAGAGTCATCCAGCTCGACTGTCACCTGCTCAAGAAACGGGCCTTGTAGAGTGATAAGTGGAATATCAAGCAACTCCTGCCAAGTGATTTCGTCTTTTTGCGCCAGTGCATGATCGTTTGGCATAACCACGCAAAACGGCAGCTTGTATAACAGTTCAGCACCGATATCATCTTCAGTTTCTATAAAACCAAGTTCAGTACCAACCCCCAAATCGACCTCGATGTCTTGAACATGCTTGAGCAAATTTTCTGCTGAGCAATCCAATAGCGACACCCCGATATTTGGATATTCCTTAGCAAATTGCGCGATGACGGCGGGCAGGGAGGATGCCGCAAACTGCGACACCGCTAAGCGCACCTGACCTTGCGCCAAGCTGGTCAAGCTACTTGCTTCATTTTCGAACAGCTGCATCTCATTCAAGATACGCCGCGCTTGTGGCAGCAGATGGCGTCCGACAGCGGATAGTGACAACTGGCGGGTAGTACGGTCAAACAACACGATGCCAAGGCCAGTCTCCAGCTCTTTGATCAGTCCGCTAACAGCAGATTGGGTCAGATACATCTGTTCGCTGGCACGAGTGAAGCTGCCGTTGTCAGCGACTTTGATAAAAGCGGTCAGTTGACGAATGCTAATATTCATAAGTAAACCTGATAAATAAATCATAAAAAACAATTAGTCTTATAAATAAAGCTAATCTAATATAAATACAACGTCAACAATAAAGATTGATTATCAATCGTTTTATCGCATTTTATTACTAATCGACTTTTTACCACCAATTGACATTAAGGATGATTGCAATGGCAGATTTATTTGACAACCCAATGGGACTAAACGGGTTTGACTTCGTCGAGTTTGCTTCTCCGCAGCCTGATGCGGTCGATGCATTGTTTAAACAGCTGGGATTTGCACATATCGCCAATCACAGATCAAAAGATGTGGCGCTATATCGCCAAGGTGACATCAACCTAATCTTAAACCGTGAGCCAAAGAGCCCAGCCAGTTACTTCGTCGAAGAGCATGGCGCTGGTGCTTGCAGCATGGGTTTTCGAGTAAAAGATGCCAAAAAAGCCTACGAGCGTGCGGTAGAGATGGGTGCGCAGCCAGTAGAGGTGCCAACAGGCGTGATGGAGCTGAGACTGCCAGCGATTAAAGGTATCGGCGGCTCACTGATCTATTTGATTGACCGTTATAAAGACGGCGAATCTATCTATGATGTTGACTTTGAGTTTTTTGCAGACATCGATAGAAACCCTGTCGGATATGGTTTCAAAGTCATCGATCACCTCACGCACAACGTCTATCGCGGCCGCATGGCGTACTGGGCAAAATTCTATGAGCGTATCTTTAATTTCCGCGAGATTCGCTATTTTGATATCAAAGGCGAGTACACGGGGCTGACCAGTAAGGCCATGACTGCCCCTGATGGCAAAATCCGTATTCCGCTCAACGAAGAAGCCAAGCAGGGCGGTGGTCAGATCGAAGAGTATTTAATGCACTTCAATGGCGAAGGGATTCAGCACATTGCTTTGGCTAGTGATGACTTGTTTGCCAGTATTGATATGCTAAAAGCCGCCGGTATTCCACTTATGACTGCACCAAATGCAGCCTACTACGAGATGCTGAGCGAGCGCTTACCAAACCATGGTGAAAACGTTGCTGACTTGCAAACGCGCGGTATCTTGTTAGATGGTACGACAGAGGGCGGCGCACCGCGTCTGCTACTACAGATTTTCTCTGAGACCATCTTAGGCAGCCCAGTGTTTTTTGAATTTATCCAGCGTAAAGGGGATTATGCAGACGGTTTTGGTGAAGGTAACTTTAAAGCCTTGTTTGAATCCATAGAGCGCGACCAAGTGCGTCGTGGCACGGTCGGTCAGCAAGAGACCAATCAATCAGAAACAGAAACGCCGTAGATCACACTACATTTAAAAAAAATTTAAAAAACAAACGGACAAGGCAAAAGGATTTTGGCTTGTCCTGCATGAGTGACTGATATTAGCCACTGACTAATCAGTATGAGTGCAAATATTCACTGCGATAAAAGGAACACAGGCATGGAACGCCTCTCACAGATAGATTCTCCTAATACAGCCATCGGTGCCAATAGTTCTGTAGCCAAGCAGCAAGGCGGTGATGCATCTGCTCATCATAATGCGACCGATAAAAAGCAGCCCTATATCTCACATCAGTCAGATAGCCATGGTCATATTCATTATAGTGATGATGAAAATGCAATGTGGCAGGCGTTGCTTACGCGTCAAGCTGAGCAAATCCCTAACCGCGCTTGTCCTGCCTATCTAGAAGGTTTGACGAAGCTAAACTTGCCAACGACGCATATCCCGCAGTTGCATGATATTGACGAGGTATTGCAAGCGACCACCGGTTGGCAAACCGCAGCGGTGCCTGCATTAATCAGCTTTGGCAAATTCTTCAAACTACTGGCCAATAAATCCTTTCCTGTGGCAACGTTTATTCGCCGATTTGAGGATATGGACTATATCGAAGAGCCTGATATTTTTCACGAAATCGTTGGACACTGCCCGCTATTGACTCATCCAGCCTTTGCCGCATTTAATGAGACGTATGGCAAGCTGGGTCTGAGTGCAACGAAAGAGGAAAGATGGTTTTTGGCACGGCTCTATTGGTTTACCATTGAGTTTGGCTTGGTCGGTAGTCAGCCTAAAGACCGTAGAATCTACGGCGGCGGTATATTAAGCTCGCCTTCTGAAACCATCTATGCTCTTGATCAGACATCGTATGCCCAGCCAGAAACCCAAATACAACCCAAGCCTACACAGCAGCCTGAACACCGCGCATTTGATTTGCTTGATGTGTTGCGTACGCCTTATCGTATCGATCAAATACAGCCGATTTACTATGTGATTGACGAATTAGATACGCTATTTGATATCGTTGATAGCGACATCATGGGGACGGTCAAGCAGGCGATGTCACTTGGGTTATTTGAGCCGACCTATCCAGAAAAATCCCATTAAAATTTTATAAACATCCGCTCTACTACATAAGGACATAGCAGTGGAGTGGCGTCAACAAACCTCAGTATCACAAATCAGCATCACAAAACAATAAACTCGATAAAAGGACATTATCATGACAGTATTATCACAAAGCAGTTGCGAAGCTTGCCGTATTGGCGCACCAAAAGTCGACGAGGCCGAGGCACGCGAGCTATTGACACAAATTCCTGATTGGTCATTGATTGAGGTGGAGGGTATTCAGCAGTTGCAGCGTCAGTACAAATTTAAAAACTTCGTCGCAGCGATGGATTTTGCCAATCAATTGGCAGACATTGCTGAAGCAGAAGGGCATCATCCCGGCATATTGGTAGAGTGGGGCAAAGCGACCGTCACATGGTGGTCACATAGTATCAAAGGGTTGCATCGTAATGACTTCGTCATGGCGGCTAAAACCGATGCGTTACTTGATAAGTAACGCATCAGTCATTCGGTTATTCACTAGCAAACCAGTTCTCTAACTCTTCCAAACTCAAACCCAATCTAATGCCAGCTTGAGCTGGCATTTTAAGGATGTGTCATGCCACCAAAACCGCTCACCCAGATCAGCGCCAAGCTTGCCTTTATTATCTCAGCCATCGTCATCGCCATCATGGGTATTACCATGATTGGCTTTGGTTGGGTGCCGCACCTGTCTCTTATCCTTGCCATTTGTGTATTGCTGGCTATCGGTATGACCAAAGGTCTGAGCTTTAACGACATGCAAGCACAAATGGCCTCAGGCGTCATGCGCGGTATCGGCGCCATCTATCTATTCTTCTTTATTGGCCTCATGGTCGCCGCCCTCATGATGTCAGGGGCCATACCCACCTTGATGTACTTTGGTTTTCAGCTCATCTCTCCTGAGTATTACTATATCTCCGCCTTTATCCTCACCTCTATTATCGGTATCGCCCTGGGCAGTAGCTTGACCACTGCAGCTACCTTGGGTGTAGCCTTTATCGGCATGAGTAATGCCTTTGATGCCAATGTGGCGATAGCGGCTGGGGCGGTGGTATCAGGTGCGTTCTTTGGTGATAAGATGTCGCCCTTGTCGGATACCTGTACCATTGCGTCCTCTGTGGTCGGTATTGATCTGTTTGAGCACATTCGCAATATGATGTATACGACAGTACCTGCGTGGATACTGACAGTAATTTTGTTCTGGATATTCTCAGGTCAGACCGTCAGTGCTGATCTGAGTCAAGTGACCATACTACAAGGACAGCTGATTGACAGTGGCTTGGTGCATGGGTATTCGGTACAGCCCTTTGTGATATTGGTTGGATTGGCATTGTTTCGGGTCAATGCGATTTATACGATTATCTGTACGATTGCCGCGGCGCTGATCATTACTTATATGCACAGCTCACCCAGCTTTGGTCAATTAGGTGGTTATCTGTTTGCCGGCTATGTCCCTGCTGAGTCATTAGAGCTGGGTGAGGTGGGTGGTATGCTGTCGCGCGGCGGTGTACAGAGTATGTTCTTTACCCAAGCGATTGTGATACTGGCATTGAGTTTGGGCGGGTTGTTAACAGCACTAGGGATTCTACCTGCACTACTGTCTGGTATTAAAGATACACTGACGACATCAGGACGGGCGATCTTTGCGGCGGCCATGTCGGCACTGAGCATTAATGTGCTGATCGGGGAGCAGTATTTGAGTATTTTATTATCCGGTACGGCATTTCGGTCAACGTTTGAGCGTTTGCACCTGCATCCGAAGAATTTGTCTCGGACGATTGAGGATGCAGGGACGGTGATTAATCCATTAGTGCCATGGAGTGTGTGCGGGGTGTTTATCAGTCAGGCGTTAGGGGTGCCAGTACTGGATTACTTGCCCTATGCGTTCTTCTGTTATTTGTCATTGCTATTAACATTGGTGTTTGGCTTTACGGGGCTGACGATTAGCCGAGTGGATAAAGAAGCAAAAGTCGTCGAAGCATAATAGGTGATGATTTATAAAAAGACGCGGCTTATATAAGCTGCGTCTTTTGCATTTAAATATTCATTAAATAAGCTTTTATAGATCTGCTGTTAGGGCATCCTGATTTTTCACCACTTTATGCTGATCCTCTGTGCTATCGACTTTCCAATAACTAGACACATATAGATGCGTCTTTGGTACGTCGCGCTCAACTTTGAAGTATTGGCGCAATACTCGCATACTATGAAACTCGCAAGCCGCCCAAACCGCGGGCTGTCCCTCAAGCCAAGTCAGTGATTTGACGCAGTCAAGTAATGGACTGCTGTCTGCATTTGGATGAGGGTTGACCACCCATTGAATCTCGACGTTATCTGGTTTTTTGAGTGTTTGCTGGTCTGCTGTAGTCGTCACTTCAAGCACGGCATAGCCGCGAGAATCGGCAGGCAATTGTGCCAAATTGACCGTGATCGCTGGCAATGCTGTCATATCACCGACCAATAAAAACCAATCGGCGTCATTGTTGATGAGTTTTTTTGGGCCAGGGCCGCCCACCAATATTTGATCGCCAGCTTTAGTGTTGCGTGCCCATATCGACGCAGGGCCTTCAGCCTCATGTAATGCAAAATCAACGTCTATCTCATCATCACGCTGAGCGATGATGGTATAGGTACGCATCAATGGCTTGATGTCGTCGCCTTGAGGAAATATCAGTTTGATATAAGCGCTTTCTTGATCTGTCGGGAAGTCTATTAAACCTGCACCGCCAAGAGTAATGCGGCACATATTTGGGGTGAGGTATTTGCTACCGATCACATCGAGTAATCTAGGGGTAGGTTTTGCCATTTGCTATGTCCTTCTTTTTTAGCATGTAACGATAGTGCGCAAAGCATGGTTTGTTATCATCTGATAGCTTGTAAGGCTAGCATATTACTTTGATGATCGACTGTCTTAAAAATGTATGGGTAAAAATGATTGTAGAAAGTGGATGATTTTATTAGGGCGTGTTGCTAAGTTCAAAAAATCAGGTTTAAAAACTGGCTTTTAGGCTGACCGACATTTCACGCTCAGGCCCCATCCAGCAATTGTTAATATCATAACAAGCACCGACGTAGGTTTTGTCAAAAAGGTTGTTCACACTTGCGCCTAACGTGAGCATCGGATTGATCTGATAACTACCGCCGACATCGACTAACGTCACACTTGGTAGCTCATCTGAATTTTGTTTGTCTAACTGCATCCCACCTTCATAGCGAACACCAGCATTGAGAGTGAGTTTGTCTGTCGCATAGTAGTCGGCCCATAGCGTGGCTTTGTGCTTAGCCGTTTGGGCAGGGGTGTTGCCAACCACGTCAGGGTTGAACTCATCTTTTGTAATCTCAGCGTCGGTATAGCTATAGCTTGCCGCAACATCCACCCAGTCATTGAGCATATGACTGCCTGATATCTCAAAACCTTTTGACTCAATCTCACCGGTCTGAGTTTGGCTTCTATAGTTGATTTCGTCTGCGACCACGACGTTTTTTTGCTTGATATCAAAGACAGCGAGCGTGCCTTTGGTCGCGCGATCTGAGGACAGATATTTGATACCCGCTTCTAGCTGGTCGGCGGTGGTGGGTTTAAACGCTTCATTGGTAATAAAGTTGCTACCAACGACAGGCTGAAACGACTGCGAATAGCTGGCATAAGGCGATAAACCATTATCCAAATCATAAATGGCCGCCAGACGACCACTGGTTTTTGAGGCATCATTATCGATCATTTGTGCATCGTACACCGCGCCTTGTGCGGCTTTGGTCTGCTCAGTGATACTCTCAAACTTATCGTGACGCAAGCCTGCGACCACGGTCAAATCTTGCCACTGCATCTCATCTTGTACATAGAGCCCAAGCTGGCTTTGCTCGATGTCTTCGTCTTGACGATAGGTATCTAGTGGCAGCGTAGCCTTATTTATTTGTGAGAAGTCTGGATTAGATAGGTCAAGGTTTGGCGTACCCGCTGCGCCCGCATCATAGTAAGTCGCGCTACTGTCGGTTTCTTGATACTCAGCACCAAACAATAGATTATGTGAGGTATTTTCAGTATCGAATGTATAAGCCAGCTGGTTGTCTGTGGTCCAGTTTTTCATGCGCTCATCAGTGGTATACGCCACGCGATTGAGAATCGTGTCACTACCATCGACAAACCCGCCACTATTATACATATTGCGCTGCTCAGCTTCGGCATCGGTGTAGCGTAAGATGTGCTTAAAGGTGAGATTGTCATTGATATCCCAGTTTACGGTGACGCTTGGCATCAGTACTTCTTTACTAAAATGATTCCATCGATCTCCTGCATAAGCATCGCTACCCAATTTGCCATAGCTGGCGTTGTAGACCGTACCGACAGCGGGTAGTGGGGTGGATGGCACCATCTCTGGATCATCTTGATAAAACAGATTGGCAAGCATAGAGACATCGTCAGTCGCCTGCCACTCAAGCGACGGGTTAATCAACAATCGCTCTTCTTCGGTGGTTTGCATTTGACCGTCTTTTTGCCGTTTTAATGCCACCAAGCGATAGTTAAGCGTATCGCTGACTGGTCCTGTCGTATCGACCGCTACCTCTTTTAAGTTTTGATTGCCAAGTCGCAGTTGTACTTCGGTTTCTTGCGTGCCCTTTGGGGTTTTGGCGATCTGGTTAACCATGCCGCCCGGTGAAGCATAGCCGTATAGCGAGGACGCTGGCCCTTTCACCACTTCGACCGCTTCAGTCGCATAGACATCGACTTGTGGCATGAGGTTCCAAGCGCCATCGTAGGGCAGTCTCAGTCCATCATAAAAGTTTGAGTAGGTTTTAAATCCACGAATGTTGTACTCATCAAAGATAGAGACTGTACCGCGGCTCTCAGAGCTTATGCCTGGCTCATAACGCAAAGCAGCGTTGACACTATCTGTTTGGCGCTTTTGTAACAGCTCCTGATCGATGCGGGTATAGCTCATGGGCGCATCTTCAGGGTCTAAGGCGGTCTTGGTACCGGTGCTGCGGTAACCATCTGAATAAACGGTAATTGTATCCAAGGTAGCTGATGGTGCTGCCGTCGTATCATTACCCACTTTATTAGTATTAAGAGAATTTTCTACGCTTGTCTCAATCACGTTATTTTCAATATTGTCGACCGTATTGTTTCCGATACTAGTTGGGCTGTTCTCAGCATAGACTGAATGACTTAGACTCATTGCCAAGCCCAGTTGGACGGCTAAAGTTAAACGTTTTTGACGAATGGATTTGGACGTTGAGACAAAGCGCATTATATTTCCTTGTGAGTTGTGATTAGATGTCGAAAACAAAAGAAAATAAATAATAACATTAATGATAATAATTATCATTAATGTTTGAAAATAAATCTTCTCTCAAATGATGTGAAATTCGTTCTTACGCCAACATGGCAATGGCATCTTTACTCGCCCGCTGTCGCTCTTCAGCATTTAACTCAATGAGGCGGCCTTCTTTCATGAGTAACAGTCGATCTGCATGCTCAAAGTAACCATCATCGTGACTGATAATAAACAGCGTTTTACCGAGTGCTTTTAACTCAGGGATTAGGGTTTGATAGAACACGCGGCGAAACGCAGGGTCTTGGTCAGCGGCCCATTCATCAAGTAGCAAGATGTCTTTTTGTTCAGCGACAGCAATAAGCATGGCCAAGCGTTTGCGTTGTCCCTGCGAGAGCTTATCGGTAGACAGCTGGTTGTCAGCCACACTTATTTTATCTTGCAAGTCCAATTTATGCAGCCACGCATTGACCAGTGCTTTGTCTGGCTGCCGTCCTTGTCTGCCAATCAATTGCTTAAAAATATGCTGATCGCTAAAAATGGCAGAATACAGCTGTCTATAATCGGCATTATTCTGTGAATTAACGGGCTGTTTGTCGATGGTTACCGCACCTGTGGTAGGGGTGAAAATGCCTGTAATAATCTTGGCAAGTGTCGATTTGCCGCTACCATTCGCCCCGATCAGAAACACCACATCGCCTCGTCGTAGCGTTAGATTGACGTCTTTTAAAATATTACCAGAGTGATCGCTGTCTTTAGCTATTAATGCCTGAGCACCAGTATCATTGCTATTACTGACACTGCTATTACTGGCATTATCACTGGCATTATCACTGGCATTCGAAACACTGTTATTGGAAACATTGTAGCGATAGTTAACATCAGTTAGCGAGATGGTTTGCCAGTGTTGGCTGGTGTTGTCCGTTCTAAATAAAGGTTGGTACTCAGCCAGTTCTAGCGATTGTATTTTGTCTAGGGCAACTTGAGCCGTCTGTAGTGTTGGATATGCACCGACGGCGTGAAGCAGCGGCGACTGCATAAATAGAATCGTTAAAGAAAAAGTGGTGGCGATGCCCATCGAGATGCCGAGATAATTTGATATGGCAAATATCACCCCAATCGATGCAAACATCATAATATTTGACCAGTTCACCGCTGATAAATGAAAAGTATCAGACTTGGTGACAGTCTTTTCATAGGATTTAGCATGGGCCAAAAAATCATCTGTATACAGTTTTTGTGCTCGGTGTTGGTTAAGTGCCAGCTCTTTACGACCTTCTATAATCGATTGATAATCCTGATATAAGGCGTCATTAATCTCTCTCAACTTTGTCAAATGTGTATAGACATGCTTGACCAATAGGGTGCTTATCCAAATCGTCATCGCAATCCAAAACATGACAATCAGCAGTAATGGTAGCGACAGCCAGCCCAGATATAACCCCACACCAACAGAGAGGATAACGCCTTGCACCAACTCCGGCATCCGAACAAAGGCGACGGTAATAGACTGAATATCTGAGGATAGACTGGCAAGTAACCGCGCACTACCCAAATGATCTATCTGAGGAACGGTGGTATCGATGATTTGTTTGACCAGCTTGGTTCTGAGCTCATAGACAAACTTGTGCCCCAAACGGGTGAGTGCATATTGCGATACAAAGGTAGTCACCAGCAACAGCAGTACGAGCAGAGCAAACTGCCCTAAGCTCGACCACGATAAGGTATTGAACACAGGCTGACTGATAAAGGTTTGGTTGATATAAGCAATGATACCCACACTGACGGCAGCATTGATTAAGTTGAGTAAAATGACTTTTAGAAAGGGCAGACGATACTGTGCCCAAATCATATGATGTAGAGAAACGCTGGCACGAGAGGACATAGTGACTCAGTAATAGTATGGATGTTTGATGGCATAAAAGGGAATAGGTCACACCTAATCCCTTTTACTGAAGTTCGTTAGATAAGTACGTTTTATAGTCAATTCTCTATAAAAGAATTACAGCGTTAACCTCGCTTCAAGTATTACATATACATCTGCACTGGGCTGCCTTGTACTACTTTTAAATTGAATCAACTATAGCTGATATATGTTAAAAATTGAATGTGGCTGACACTTTTAAGGCCGTTGGCTCACCTGCATTTAGATAGCCTGAATCTGCATAACCGCCTACTGACTGCCAATAATCTTCACCCGTGACATTGGTTACCACACCTTTTAGAGTAACGTCTTGTCCTGCTAGCATAGTGCGATAGCGTGCACCAAGGTCTAAGGTCGTATAACCATCAACCTTTAAGGTATTGGCATTATCCGAATAACGAGAGCCTGTGTGGATAATATCGCCCGTTAATGTCAGTCCTTCAACTGCGGCTAAATCATATTCTATGTTAACATTGCTCTGCAAGGTAGGCACACCAATCACTCGATTGCCATCTAATGCACTATCACCGGTGTCTTTTTGTTTGGCACTTAAATAACTGACGCCCGCATTGAGGCGCATGTTTTCACTTGGGCTACCAAAGACAGTCAACTCCACACCTTGATGGCGGTTTTCTCCAGCCGCAGTAAACGTATTTGAGTTGTTGATATAAGCACGTGGTTCATCAGTTCGGAAGACAGCGAGACTACTGCCAATCATGCCATTGTCGTATTTCACACCCAGTTCAGTTTGCTCACTCACGTACGGATCTAGATTTTGACCACCATTAGTGACAGCGTCATTATCGTTAGTTAGAGGCGCTCTTTTACCTGGTGCTAGACTTTCAATATAGTTACCGTAAATCGACCAGTCCATATTCGGTTGATAGACAATACCGATACTTGGGGTCCACTCACTCTTATCGTAATGAGCCGTTTCTGCCTGCGTGTTGGCATCATAGCTGGTGGTTTTTAAGTTCTGATGACGCACGCCTAAAGTAGTTTTTAGCTTATCGTCGAACAGTGATATGGTGTCTGCTAGCGCAAAGCTTTGGAACTGCTTTTCATTGGTTAATTTTGGATCGTCTAAGTTGCCGCCAAACGTAGTTGTACTTGTAAAAGGGACTTCCGTGTAGTCGGTAGGGCGATAAAAATTGGTTGCGAGTTGGTTACCAAAATCAAAAGCATAAGCGCCTTTTTCTTCTTGATCATAGAGGTTTGCGGCCAACACTAAGCTATGAGCCACTTCACCGGTTTGTAATTTACCACGTAGACCAAGCTCGGCGCTTTGTACTTTATCTTCTCGAGTATTGTCAAAGCGATAAACTGTACCCGCACCATCAACGTTGTTGACAGTTAACGTGGCTAGTGAGTTTTCTTCCTCGCCACTTCGCACACCGTAAGCACCATAAGCGGTGATATTGTCATTAAAGTCATATTCTCCTCGAATCGTACCAAAGACATCTTTTTCATCTGAGTACGTCCAAGGCTGCGCCCAATTTTTTGAGCCATCTGGCGCATTTGGTACACTAGACACCCCACCAAGATTGACACTAGGACGAGTCTCTGACAGCTTATTGTCTTGCCAGCCTAAATCTGCTGATAGGCGATACTGATCCCCTCTATAGTCCAAACCAAGTGCAGCCAGACCCAAGGTCGACGACTCATCATCGATAGCACTGTCACCATCTTGATAAGCAGCATTAAAACGAACACCAATAGCATCATCGCTACCAAAGCGATCACTGACATCTACCGCGACCTTACCTTGGTCACCTTGACCATAACCAAGCGTCACTTCACGTAGCGGGTCATTGCCAGCACGTTTTGGTAATAGGTTAATCGTACCACCTGCGTTACCGCCACTAGGTGCGGCACCATTTAGCATGGCAGAAGCGCCGCGTTGGACTTCAACACGCTCAAATAATTCGGTGGCGATATACTGTCGGGGCAAAATACCGTATAAGCCATTAAACATCGTATCATCTGATGTGGTGATAAAACCGCGCATAAAGTAGGCTTCTTGAAAGTTACCAAAACCCCTTGCCACGCGAACAGTAGGATCCTTTTTGAGTAGATCGCCTACACTTTGGGCTTGCTGATTGGTGATATATTCATTGGTGTATGAGGTGGTAGAGAACGGCGTATCCATGATGTCTTGGTTACCCAAGATTCCGACGCGGCTACCGGTCGCAACTTGGCCACCTTCATAGGCGCTTGGTAGCCCATCTGCTGAAGCATCAGCGCTACTAGTGACGACGATAGTATCAAGTACCACATTAGGAGTGGTTTGAGCATCTACATCATCTGCCTGTGCCCATGCCGATTGACTCGTTGTTAATACGATGACAGAAGTAGATAGACAGGTTGAGCATAGTGTCTTTAAAGATAGGGATTTCGTCGATACCAACCTCGAAGGTATAGATACTAATCGTAGAGAAGAACCAGATACATTCGAAAGATTAAATAACGCAGCAGATAAGCGAGACAGTTGCATGAATATTTCCAGCATGTAATTTAAATCGTTATTATATTGATAATAATTTTCATTATCAATATTATTGCGGAACTAATGCTAAATATATTTTCAGGTTAAAATTCTAAATGTATTATTTATATTGCCAATAGTGGTCTTGCCTGCTCAATTCCTTATTTTGAAATGTAAGGCATCTGCATTATCGTCGCTTTGTGCCTTGTCTGGAACAATTTTAGCGATCAGCAGTGCCTATTTGCGAATGTTCAACACGCCCTACTTTTAATTATCTATAAATGTCAGGTAGATTATTCACTACTTTAAAGTTCGAATTCTTAGTTTCCTAAGCTCCTCTTAAGGTTTGTTTGTTGTAATAGCGGTAGAGCAGACGATGTGATGGCGAGTCTACTAGCGGTATCTCGCCTAGATTCGATGTTTAGCAATCACGTCGTCAAAAACAAACGAACCATTAAAGGAGTGACGGTCATGACCCAACATAGCACAAGCAATCCGGCGCACGAGCCTGATATGTCTTTATCAAATACTCCTAAAACTCGACAAGTACGAGTTTGGGATATGTTGGTCAGAGTGACTCACTGGGCCGTCGCGGCTGGTATCACTGCCAATTTGCTGTTTACCGAAGAAGGTAGTGAGCTGCATCAATATGTCGGTTATATCGGGGTGGGGCTAGTGGTTGTCCGTCTACTTTGGGGATTTGTGGGGACACGTTATGCACGTTTCAGTGACTTTTTCCCCACGCCGTCTCGTATCAAACGCCACCTATCTGATTTGAGTATTCGCCACACAGACGAGCAGCATTTGGGTCATAATCCATTGGCTGCCATCATGATGTTTGCGTTATGGGCGGTGATTATTGGCTTGGGTATTAGTGGCTATCTGATGGAAGCCAATATTTTTGCCAGTAAAGATGTCCTTGAAGAAGTTCATGAGATACTGGCCAATAGTTTATACTTACTGGTGCCGCTGCATATTATCTCTGCGATTGCCATGAGCTATTGGGAGCGGCAAAACCTGATCAAGTCGATGATAACGGGTAATAAAACGGTGACGCCGCGTCGCCCACAATAAAAAAAGACAATAGAGTACATAACGTAATAGGACAGTCATGGCACGCATACTATTAATAGAAGACGATAGCAATATCGCTGAAGGTTTGGTCGTTGGGCTCAAAAGCCATGGTATGATGGTCGATTGGTTTAGTGATGCCAAGCAAGGTGAGATGGCACTGCAAGAGGGTATGTTTGACGCGGTGCTACTTGATTTGACTTTGCCAAGAGGGGATGGCATGACGGTGCTACAAAATTGGCGCTACAAACAGCTAGATACGCCGGTATTGATCATTACGGCTCGTGACGCGATTGCCAACCGCGTGGCTGGACTCAATGCGGGCGCCGATGATTATCTGGTCAAGCCATTTGCACTAGACGAAGTGGTTGCCCGCCTGCAAGCCTTGATACGGCGCAGTCAAGGACGTAGCCAGCCTGAGATTCGTTATGGTGACGTCGCTTATTGGCCGCACAATCACCGAGTCTCTTATCAAGGCCAAGTCGTTGAGCTCACCATCAAAGAAGTGGCGATACTCGAGCAAATGCTGACCCATCCCAAACAGATTCACAGCCGCGCAAGCTTAGAGGACAAGCTCTACGGCTGGCAACAGGATATTGAGAGCAATGCGATTGAAGTACATATCCATCATTTACGCAAAAAGCTGGGCAATGACTTTATTTTAACCAAACGTGGCATCGGCTACTACCTCAATCCAGCCCATAATCATTAATATGTTTATATTCAATTTGGCTTTCAATATACAAACCATATATGAGCAACCTATGAGCTTATGAAAAGTATCCAGCAGCGACTGTTCATCTCCTTACTCATTGGGCTGCCTTTGCTGTGGCTTATCACATCGAGCTTTATTGCTTGGCGGTTGTGGCACGAAATCAATGAGATGAATGACACACAAATCACCCAAGTGGTTCGTTATTTGATGGGCATATCCGCCAATGACGATGAGCAAAGTGACCGCGACAATAATAACGAGACAGAGCACAATGGAAAACCTGTCGCCAAAATATATAATTTAAAAAGTAAGGCGCTGTCAGGTAATCTGGGTGATGCAGAAGACGATTACATGGGTTTTGCTATTTGGGATAAAGATGGTCATTTATTAGCGGCTGACGAGAACGGACAGTCGTTTTCTTTTTTGCCAGATCAGCGCGGTTTTGTAGAAGAGGACAGCGCTATTTATCAGCGTCTAAACCCTTTTAGTAAACGCTGGCGGTTGTTTTATGCGCATGATGACTATCGTAGCGATGGTATGGGTGAGGAGCGTGTGATTGCCATTGGTCAAAGCCTTGCCTCTCGTAGAGAAATGATTGTTGAAGCGATGTCTGTGCAAGTACTGCCGATGTTAATTGGGCTGCTTTCCTTAATGATCTTGACTATCGGATTGATACGACACGGACTGATGCCATTAAGTCAGATTAGTTCTGAGGTAGAACAGCGCAAGCCGCAAGACGATCGTCCGATTACAGCAGACGTCCCACAAGAGATTCAGCCTTTAGTGACCGCGTTAAACGTGTTGTTTGTGAAAGTGGCAGACACTCTAGCACGGGAGCAGCGCTTTACCGCTGATGCCTCTCATGAGCTGCGTAGCCCACTGGCTGCGCTCAAACTACAAGCCGATCTTTTGCAGCAGCAGCTATTACAGCTGTCTGGTATAGAAAACGACAGTCAACTGTTTTATCACACGCAAAAAATCAGCGATGGTATTGAGCGCGCCACCCATTTGGTCGATCAGTTATTGGTGTTAGCCAAGATAGAGCCGCAACAGCAGTTGCCTTTTGAGCAATTAGAACGTCCAGACTGGCTGATGCTCACCGATACTGTGCTGAGCGACGTCAACCGCTTAGCGCGTGAAAAACACATCCAATTAAAACGTACCGTACACTGTGACAATTCTGCCGATATTTTACCCATTCTTATTAATCCAGTGTTGTTTAAACTATTAATCCGTAACCTATTAGACAATGCCATTCGTTATTGCCCAGAGGGCTGCCAGATTGAACTGCAGTTGGATACTGATAGTATCAAAGTGGTGGATAATGGCTTGGGCGTCGACCCAGAGCAGCTAGCGCGGCTAAGCGAGCGCTTCTATCGTCCAGCCGGTCAAACCCAAATAGGTAGTGGGCTGGGGCTATCAATTGCCAATCGAATTGCCGATCTGCACAATCTTACCTTAGCATTTGCCAACCGCCCTCAACCAGAAACAGGCTTTATCGTAACGGTCAGCAGTAAGAACGCACTCTCAAAACCGTTATAAGACATAAAGCATACTGTATTAGTCTGTATCAGTTACACTAGGGCATACCCATTCGCGTTTCTACCTTTTGAGGATTTTATGCATCATTCTATTCATGACGAAGCACATTTGAGCAATCGCAATCATTGGTTGAGGGCAGCAGTGCTGGGGGCGAACGATGGGTTGATTTCGACCGCCAGTCTATTGGTTGGGGTGGCTGCTGCCAGTACAAGCAGTCAGACATTGCTGCTGACAGGTATGGCGGCGCTGACCGCAGGTGCATTATCAATGGCGGCTGGCGAGTATATCTCGGTCTCATCACAGGCGGATACCGAAAAGGCGGATCTCGATAAAGAGCGACATGAGCTGAGGCACAATGCTGAGCGTGAGCTGCTTGAGCTCACCAAAATTTATGAGGCGCGTGGACTTGAGCATGATTTGGCGCATCAAGTGGCCGTGAGCTTGACTGAGCACAATGCGTTAGAAGCCCATGCCCGTGATGAGATTGGCCTGACGGATATTAGTGAAGCAAAGCCCATTCATGCCTCAGTGGCTTCAGGACTATCATTTATAGCGGGGGCGATACTACCGATTATTGGGATATTACTGTTACCAGCGGAAACACTGGTCTGGTCACTCGCGGCTTTGACAATAGTGGGCTTGATGTTACTTGGTATTATCTCTGCTCGTCTAGGCGGTGCACCTGTGATCCCTGCGACTACTAGAGTCGTGGTGTGGGGCGTGCTTGCTATGGTGGCAACCTCGTTAATTGGTCGCTTATTTGGTGTGGCAATTTAAAGGCAAACTCACTCACTCCACGATTGCCTAAGTGATTATCATGATTTTCTAGCATACTGTTTGATGGTGGGTAGGTCTTTGACAATGGCGTTGCCAACGATATTGGGAAACAATCGATTGAGCCATGCAAAAAAACGCTCAGGAAACCCCAAATGCTGATGCGCTTGTTTGGTTGATATAAAGTGAATCAGTGCTTTTGCGACGGTCTCAGGCGAGTCCATTTTTACTTTCAATGCCTCATTCATAGCGACGACGGCATCGTTATTCATGGTGGTCTTGGTGGCTCTGGGCGCAAAATAGCGAAACCTCACTGAGGTGTCGGCATACTCGCGGCCTAACGCTTCACTTGCACCGCGTAAGGCAAACTTGCTCGCGCCATAAGCACTAAAACCTGGGTAGCCAATACTGCCAAAGGTTGAGCCAACGCTGATAATTTGGCTCGGGCTAGGCTGCGCTATCAAGATAGGTAGCAGTCTTTTTATAAGCTGTAGTGGATACGCCACATTGACGAGCATCATCTGTTCAATCGTGTCATCATTTTGATCCGTGAGCAAAGCAAAATCATTGATACCTGCGTTGAGTATGACCGTATCAATGACGTTTCTATGGCCTTGTGTCATTTCACCCAGTCCCTCTACCAGTAGCGATTGCGATGTCTGCGAGCTTAAATCACACGTATGAGACACAAGTGGGATATCAGGATAGTCTTTGGTCAACTCATCTACCAAATGAGTCAAGGTCTGGTTGTTACGCCCGACCAAAATGACAGGCTGATTATTGGCACATAATTGCCGTGCGATCTCCTGCCCGATACCACCCGTGGCACCGATTAGCATGGTGTAATTGAGCATAGCTTGTACTAGGTCTGATTGGCCATTAGCTGATGTCATGATATTGCATCCTTGTTGAACATTGATTGTTAGAGCACGGACTATTGAAGCGCGGATTGTGGTGAGATGTGCTGTTGCTCATCGTTTGAGTGATTCATGCCATGCCTAATGCCAAGCCCCATCGCAATATACAGCTTACGCTCTGTTAAAGGCACGTCAATTTGTCGACGACCATGCATGATGCGTTTGTTGTCGAGTATCACCACATCGCCATTTTGCCACGCAATGTCTTGAGTGTATTTTTCACAAAGCTGAGTCAGCTCATCTAGGAGCGCATCATCGACGGGTTGACCGTTTGCTAGGGTGAACTCAGGTTTTTCATAGTTAAATGAGGGCCCAAGTAAAGTATTGGCAAAGGCCAGTTGACCGCTTACGTTATCTTCTCGAATTGCAGGTATCTGTAATACGTACCGAACGCCGCCGTCTGTCTGAGGTTCTACGTGATGCGTTAACGTCTTGCTCGTCGTCGCCGTGACAAATGTCTCTAAATCATCCAAGCTTATTTGATCGGCGTTTGCTCTGCCGGTCGCAGTCGCCACATAATTTTGCCAAATGGCCTGAGGCAAATAGCGACTGATACGCATCGGCTGACTAAAGGTGGCTTTTAGCTCAGGTGATAGCGCTTGATACACTGCATGCCCATCACATATCGTTGTTTGTGAGCCTTTTTTGGCGCTCAATTCACTAAAAAAAGCAATGACGTCAGGCGGCATCGGCGTATTGCCATTTTCGATATGTAGTCCAATGGCATGCGTGCCTGCATCCACTTTTTGCGCTTCAGAAGTGATGTTTTGGCGGGCGGGATCGTAGGTCAAGGTTTGACAAAGTTGACTCATCAACTGGCTAAACGTCTCTACATCGTAGTGATAGCCTCGAAGTAACGTCCAACCATGGGTTTGCAACTCCATTAAAATATCAGCGGTTTTAGGCAAGGATACGCTAGCAGACACGTGGGAGGTTGGTGCCTCAAAAGTGTCAAGTTCGATAACGTCGCTTTTTATCAAGTTGCTTTTTATCAAGTTGCTTTGTATCAGGTCGTTTTCTATCAAATCATTTGGCATAAGAGTGGTTTGCATAATATGGTCCTATTGTTGTACTGCTGGTAAAAGCGTCCGTTATAAGCCGAGTACCGATTGATAAGCGGTAAAAATGTGCGCGCGTCGTAGCTTACCGTTATCAGTCAATAATTCATTTTCCGTACTAAAAGGGTGCTCGGCGAGATGCCACTGTCGGATACGCGCATAGTCAGGCAAGGTTTGGTTAACGACATCTATCGCTTGCGCAATCGCAGATTGTGGATCATTGCTCGTTGCGACCATGTTGGGGTTGGCGACTATCACCGCAGACAAATGCGGCTCATTATCTCCGAGTACCGCGACCTGATAAATAATGGGCTGCGTTGAGAGCTGCGCTTCTACCCATTCAGGCGAGATATTACGGCCAAAACTACTGATGAGCACGTTTTTGCGTCGACCCGTGATGTATAAATAGCCGTCGTCATCTAAATGACCGATATCCCCTGTGGCAATGATGCCATTGTCATCCTTACTATTGTCATGGTTTAAGTAGCCTTGCATCGCATTGCCCTTAACCATTACTTCGCCACTATCTGCGATGCTGACCGAGGCGTGAGGCATAGGTTTGCCCACACTGCCTTCGCGCTTCGCTTTTGGCGTATTGAGACTGACTACCGAGCCGCATTCAGATAGGCCATAGCCTTCATAAACAGGCAAGCTTAAGGCACTGGCGTCTTGTAGTAATTGAGGGGAGACTTTGCCGCCGCCGACTGCCATAAACTTTAATGATGGCACAGCAGCATTGGCGCTGGATTTGGTTGCTCCTTTGTCTGCCATGTGCTCGCAAATGGCTTTTAGCAGTTGCGGTAATAAAATAACGCTGGCGATGTCGTATGTTTGTACCGTTGTCATCAAGCGCTTAGCATCAAATGCTTGATTGGATAACAAACCCAATTGATCAATGTGCCCTGTCACTAAGGTGCGCCCCATATATAGACTCACGTAAATACCTGCCACATTTTCTAATAAAGTGGCAAAAGGCAACACGCTTAAATGACTAAAATTACTTGTGGCATTGCTCACTTTTGGCGCGTGAGTAGCGTCATCTGTCAAGGTATCAGCGAGCGAACCCGATAACGACTCGACAATACGCATCAATGTCTCTTGACCCAAACACACGCCTTTTGGCATGCCCGTACTGCCTGAGGTGTAAGTCACTTTGCAAAAATCGCTGGCAGTAGAGGAATTTTGAGCGGTGAAGGTATGGTCAGTGATGGTGCCAGCAAGTTGATAAAAACTACCTGTGATATGAGTCGCCTGCTCAGACTTGATGGTTTTTGTCTCTGGTGTATCAGCAATTATCCAGTTATCCGTATTGTCTATGGTTGGCAGTTGTAAACCAGCGCCAACGTATACCATCTCTATCTGCGCATCTTGTAGTAAGTGCGCAATTTGCGCGGCACTAAAAAATAAGGGGATGGGCACAACAACCGCGCCGACGGTACTCAATGCCAAATCGAGTATGATCCAATCTATATCGTTATGCGCATATAAGGCGACACGCTTGCCTTGCCATGTCTTTAGTGTTTGATGAAGCGCGGATAGCGTGCGTTGTAGCTGGCCATAGGTCAGACTGGTCGTGTTATGGTCAGCTATCGTTTGTATCGCTACCTGCTTGGGAGTTTGGCGGGCATGCTGACATATCGCGGTATAAATGGGGGTCATGTTGTTCTCACTGTCTTGTGGTGGTGCAGTGTTATTGGTTGGCTAATGCATGCGTATTAAACGGCTATCTTATTTAGCGTCAAACGCGTGGTAGCATTCATCTCTAACGTTTCGGTATAGCGATAATGTGGGGCGCATACCCGCTTAGCATCGGCCACATTGATAGCGACGACCAAGGGATTGTGCTGATAGTAATGGCCCCATGAGGATACTTGCTCAGGGTCTTCTAGCGCTTCTGCCGTGGCCTTGGCAATGACATGACTGCGAATGCCCATATGTGCCAATATATGCCGTACCGCATCGGTGCCAGTACACACGACCCAGTCTGCTTTGGTTTGGTGTTCATGAGTCGTAGAATTCAGGGTGGGGGTGGATAAATAAAACACCAAAAATGCTATCATAAGCCGCGCGCTACCCGCACAACCTGATGCCAAATTGCCAATCTCAAAAATGCGCTGGCGACTGACTGGCTCGCCTGCCACTCTGCTGATCTCATGTTGTATCGGCGTGTTCAGATACTGCTCTAAAAATATCTTATCTTCACAGATAGGCTTTAGACCGATAGCAACGCTCGTGCCTTTAAATGTAGGCAAAGTATTATCATCAGTGGATAACCAATCGCCATAGCATGACATATCGGCAAAACCTGAAAACAAAATGGGCATAAAGTAGCTTAATCGGGCGTGATGGATATACGCATATATGCGTTTGATAAATGCCTGGGCATCTTGGTTTTGAGCATAGGAAGTAGGCGATGTCGCTATTGGCATTTGCGTACTGGCACGAATATAGAGGGAGGAGGGTATGCCTTGCACTTCCAATATTGACATTGGCTTAACCGCTTCAATATAAAAGGTCGTATTTAGAACATTCTGTAAGGTATGAGTGCTATCAATAGATAATGACATCAGCTGTCTCCAAATGGTTAAAAGCTTTTAGCACGATTAACATCATGAAAGCATCATAAAGGAGCAACCTTAACTGAACCTTAAGATAGTATCGTCTTTAACAGGCGATATAGTTAGTTAGCAGTCGATATAGTTAGAAACGAGTATTTAGCCCAGTATTTAACCTCCATTCATGTGCAGTAATTACGGACATGATTCGCCCTAAAGCCGTAAACCGACTCAACTGCTGACTTATCATCCTCAAAAACTGCATGTATCAGTCCTTATACTATAGAAAATAGTCCAGTATAAATTCAAAAAAATGATATTTACAATAGGTGTCAGCGGTTTTTAGCCAACAATAAGTTGCCATTATAATAACTTTGACTGTGATTATATTTTGAGTTTTTTGGTGTTTATTTATCAGTCAAACAAGAATTTAGGTGCTGCAAACGCCATCAACATCGAGAGTGAAATCGGTGTGATCTCATCGCGCCTAATAATATTTACCTACTCCCTAATAAAATCCATATCAGTGTGTTTGAGCCTACTGGTTCTTATTGATATGCTATTTGGTTTTTATTCAATTGTGGAAGACAACTATGACTTTACCGCGCCATCGATTGTATTCTTTTCGCCGCTGTCCCTACGCCATGCGTGCCCGTCTCGGTCTTTTATTTGCCGAGCAGTCTGTAGCGCTGTGGGAGGTTACGCTGAAGAATAAACCCGAGCAAATGCTAGCGATTAGCCCAAAAGGGACAGTACCCGTTTTACAGTTGGCGGATGGGACCGTCATTGAAGAAAGTGACGAGATTATGATGTGGGCACTTGCGCAGAATGACCCACACGGCTTACTTGATAAAAATACATTACCGCAAGCAAATGCCTTGATTGTACAAAATGACAATGAGTTTAAATATTGGCTAGATCGATACAAATATGCAGATCGGTATCCTGAGATGACGCAGAGCGAGTATCGACAGCGGGGCGAGGTGTTTTTGCAGGTATTGGAGACGCTATTGACAAAAAATGTCTATCTATTAGGAGACAGTGTGACCACAGCGGATATTGGTATCATGCCGTTTGTTCGTCAATTTGCGCATGTTGATCGTGAGGTGTTTTATGGTTTGCCATACCCTAAATTGCAGCAGTGGTTACAAGATTGGCTTGCGCATCCGTTATTTTTGCAAGTCATGACTAAGTTTGAACCATGGCAAGAAGGCGATGAGGTGGTGATTTTTCCTTGTTAATATCTGGTATTTGAAGTTATTTATATGATCACATGAGTGGTGAGTGGTAGGTAAAGTATAGATTTGAAAGAACGTAGGAGAATACACATTGTATACTTGTAGTGGTCAAATATTTTTAGACAGTACTTAAGAGGTTTTTGTTGAAATAAAGTCTCTTTTTCTCGCTCGGTGTTAAATACTCATTAAAGCTGTGTGGTCTTACACTTTGATAATAGCCCCAAATATAATCATTTACTGCCTGCCGAGCCTCATCAATATTGTCATAGCCGTTTTTTGGCATCCACTCTGTCTTAAAGCTTCTAAAGAACCTCACCTGTTTTTCAAGCTCTTGTATACGCCGTAATTCAGGCGTTAGGTCTTTGCCTTCTGATGGCATGACACCTTAACTACTTTAGTTTGAATTAAAGTGAGTGAATGCATAGACTGAAGCAAGTAATGTTATCTTCAGTCTATGTTCGTAGTTCGATTACACTTATTCTATCGGAGACGGCTTACCGTGCGGGCTTGAGCGCAGATATTGTTTGGGCGCTTTGACGGTTGCGCCAAGCTCGGCCGCCGCGTGCCACGGCCAGTGCGGGTCATAGAGGATGCCGCGTGCCAAGGCAACTGCGTCCGCTTGCTGCTCGGTGATGATGCTTTCTGCCTGCTCGGCCTCGGTGATTAGGCCCACGGCAATGACGGGTATATTGACCGCTTCTTTTATGGCTGCGGCAAAAGGCACTTGATAGCTCGCCTTTACAGGGATTTGCTGCTCTGGGCTCAGTCCTGCGGTGCTCACATGGATATAATCACAGCCTAATGCTTCTAAGGCTTTAGCCAGCTCGATCGTTTGGGTAAGGTCCCAGCCGCCTTCGACCCAATCGGTTGCAGAAACCCGCACGCCCACTGGCTTGTCACTTGAAAACTCAGCCCGAACCGCTGTAAACACGTCAAGTAACAAGCGCATTCTGTTTTCAAGACTACCGCCGTATTGATCATCACGCTTGTTAGAAAGCGGCGATAAGAACTGATGTAATAGATAGCCGTGCGCCCCATGCAGCTCAATCAGGTCAAGGCCTAGCGTATCTGCGCGTTTTGCCGCATCGACAAAATCGCTGATGAGTGTATCAATGTCATTTTGATCCATGGCTGTGGGTACAGTAGAGTTTTCGTCATACGCAAGCGCTGATGGTGCCACCGTTTGCCAGCCATTTACCTCATCAGGGGCAATCGAGCCGTCGCCGTCCCATGGTTTTTTGGTTGACGCTTTACGCCCAGCATGGGCCAACTGGATGCCTATCGGCATTGGGCTGTACTGTCTGACAGCAGTGAGCGTTTTATCCAGTGCCGCTTGTGTCCTGTCATCCCATAATCCCAAATCAGCATAGCTGATACGCCCTTGCGGATTGACCGCCGTCGCTTCTAAAATAAGTAGCCCTGCACCGCTCAAACTCATCTGACCGATATGCATCGTATGCCAATCACTTGCCGCGCCGTCATTGGCAGAGTACTGGCACATGGGGGCGATGATAATACGGTTATCTAGGGTGAGTTGCCCAAGTGTCAAAGGCGAAAAAAGCTGGCTCATGGTAAATCCTTAAAAAAACGCGCCTCGCTTAAAGGCATGGAAAATAACAGGAAAAATCGATATAAATGGTTTATATAATTAGCGCTTGAATACATGATGGGGATGAATGGTTGTTTTTATAGGTTACATTTAAGTGAGGCTAGCTGATATATAGATTACTCTCAATCATGTTTTTCATATGTAGCAGGCGAGGGGCGATGTCTTCTTCTAGCTTGGTGCGACTCAGGATAAAACTTGGCGCACCGCAGTTAAAAGTGAGCAAACCTTCCGTCGGGTGCATCAGCGCAATGGCAACCGCATTGACATCCTTTTGCCATTCACTGATAGAAAAACAATAGCCGTAATCTTCATAATCTTGAAAGGCTTTGTCCAGCCCTCGTCTGATCTTTAGCCAATCATCCTTGTACTTATTGCGAATCGCATTTAGGATAAATTCTTGCTCAGCAGGCGGCATGCTGGCGAGGCAAGCTCGTCCCATTGAGCTTAAATGAATGGGGAGGTATGAGCCGATATTGCGCTGCATGGTCGTGCTACCAGCGCCCTGTACCACATTGAGATAGACCATCATCAACCGATCGCGCGTCGCCATAGCCACCGCACTATTGGCATAATCTGCAAGCTCTTCCATATAAGGGGTCGCGAGGTTATTGATAGAGATGTTGGTCATCATGGTATAGCCAAACCCAAGCACGCCGGTTGAGAGCTGATACTTACTGCTTGTAGTAGACTGTTTGAGATAGCCTAATTTGACCAAGGTATAGGTGAGGCGAGTGATGGTACCCTTAGGAATCCCTGTCAGTTGACTCAGCTCTTGATTGCCCAGATAAGGTCGCTTCGGGGTAAAACAGCGCAGTAGCTCAAGACCACGAGCCAACGCGGTGACAAACTGTCTGTCGTTTTTGCCCTGCATCTCTGCAATGGGTTCTAGAAGCTCCATATGCATCTCATTATTAGGGTCGTCATTGGCAAGGGTGTCGTTCGTCATAGGCGGTCTATTATCCCCAATTCAGTCCATACAAGCATAGTAAAATTATCACTACCTAGCGTCACCGTGAGCCAGTATTGCTCTATAGAACAAGTATTTAGCAAATACTCATTATAGGCTTTATCACTGACTCACGGTCACATACCAAAGGCAGTTTATCTTGTTCATTATACTATATTACCGTACATTTATATTCTCAGCATAGCATGATATGGGGAGATTGTTTCGCTATGCGGTATGAACGGTCGTAATATAGGGAGTCAACGGCATTATAAAAGATTTTATGAGGCCTCTTGTGGATCATACTGCTTTTCTTTGATAAACAAAGTTGGGATCAGACCACATAAGAAGTAAGCACCTGCCATCAGCAGCAGACCTGCACCGATGGAGTTATGCATGGCCATATAGCCAATAGCGACAGGGGCAATCACAGAACCAAGTCGTCCGATATTAAAGGCGCCGCCAATGGCTGTCCCTCGAATAGCTGTTGGGAAGCTCTCGGTCAGATAAGTAGCATTGATGGCATAAGGAATCCCATATAAGAAGCCAAAAGTAATCATTAACCAGCCAATGTTCTCCGGGGTGTGCGTGTATACCAAAATAGGGATAAACAGTGCAGTACCCATGGTACCAAAGGCAAAGACGATCTTGCGGCCGATTTTATCCGCCATAAATCCTGCCACTACTTTGGCAAACATCATGGTCAAGTAAGTGCCCGCCATATATAGCGCCATCTCTTTAAACTTAATTCCAAGCTCGGTCTCTAAATAAGACGGCAACCAGTTGCTTACCCCAAAATAGCCAAACAGTAACAACCCTGAGCTCATCGACCACAATATAAACATAATGCGATGCTTGGGGTTTTCAAAGATAGCCTTGTAAGGGTTTTCCGCTTTTTTGGTTGTATCTTTTTCGCCGCTTAATTTGCGCGCACGCGCCTCTTTCCAGGATTGTGGCTCAGGTACTAAGAAGTACATGGAGATGGCTAGCAGCAGTGGCAAAAACGTCAATAGATATAAAGTGCGCCAGCCATAGCTAGGGATGATCCATGCTGAAACGCTGGTAATCACCAAAGATCCGAGCGTAAACCCTGTCATGAGTGCGGCAAGTACCGTGGTTCGATGCTTCGTCGGCACCATCTCAGACATCAACGTGTTGGTGGCGATATATAAGCTGCCAAGCCCTAAGCAAGCAATAAATCGTAGTGCCACAAACTGCTCATAGCTCTGCACAAGCCCACTAAAACCAGATAGGATAGAAAACATCCCAGTCGCCAGAACGATCACGCGTACCCGTCCAAAGCGGTCACAGGCCCAGCCGCCAAAAACCCCGCCAATAGCCATGCCAAACAATGACCAGCTGCCCAGCGCGCCAGCTTGTACATTGGTCAATCCAAATTCTTGCTTGAGACTAGAGAGGGTAAAAGCAAGAATACCGATGTCAGCGCCATCACATAGCAATACCAAAAAACAAAAAACAAAGGCCAGCTTCCAAGGCTGTTTTTGGACCGCGCTTGCGCTTGGGTCTGACGTTATAGCGACACTTTTCACAATGTATATCCTTATCGTTGTGAGAATCAAAGTCTGAGTTATAAAGAGAAGGGAACGGCATCAGCATCCTAGCAAATACCGCCTTGTGTTTTGGTGAGCACGCCTGCGAGATAGATTACTCGCTGGCTTCTTTGATCATATTGCGGGCAATGATGACTTGCTGAATTTGGGTCGTACCTTCATACAGACGATAGAGACGCACATCACGATAAAAACGCTCAATACCATAATCTGCGATATAGCCTGCGCCGCCATGGATTTGTACGGCTCTATCCGCCACGCGGCCACACATCTCGGTGGCAAACATTTTGGCGCATGAGGATTCGGTCACGACATCTTTGCCCTCATCACGTAGACGCGCCGCATCTAGTACCATGGATTTGGCGGCATAAATCTCTGCTTTTGAGTCAGCGAGCATGCCTTGAATGAGCTGAAAACTGGCAATAGGCTGCCCAAATTGCTTACGCTCGACGGCATAATGTAATGCATCATTTAGCATGCGAGTGGCGGCGCCAGTACTGGCGGCTGCAATGTGCAATCGTCCTTTATCAAGAACTTTCATCGCGGTTTTGAAGCCCACACCTTCGACACCGCCGATGAGCGCATCGGCTGGCACGACGCAGTTATCAAAGATCACATCACAGGTATGCGCGCCTTTTTGGCCCATTTTTTTGTCAATTTTGCCCAAAGTAATACCCGGTGTGTCGCTCTCCACAATAAATGCCGAAATGCCGCCAGCGCGTTTGTTTTGTGGGTCAGTACGTGCCATGACAGTGAAGATGCCCGCTTGCGGGGCGTTGGTGATATAGCGTTTGGTACCGTTGATGATATAAGTATCACCATCTCTAACAGCGGTTGTCTTTAATGAGGCCGCATCTGAGCCTGAGTCAGGCTCGGTCAAGCAAAATGAACCAATGATCTCTCCACTGGCAAGGCGAGGCAGATACTTCTGCTTTTGCGCTTCTGTCCCATCAATCACAAGACCAGAGGAGCCAATACCATTATTGGTGCCAATCAGTGATCGAAAGGCAGGAGAGGTACGTCCCAGCTCAAATGCCAAGGTCACTTCTTCTTCCATCGTGACACCAAGACCACCGTACTCTTCAGGAATGGTCAGCCCAAATAGCCCAAGCTCGCGCATCTGCTCGATGATCTCTTCTGGTAGGCGATCGTTTTCTGCCACCCAGTGCTCCAGAGGAACGAGTTGGTCATTAACGAAGTTGCGGATGGTATGAGTGATATGGTCGAGGGTTTCTTTATCTCTAATCATATGAGTCTTCCTTGTTGGATAAATGCCTGTTTGATTGATGACTGATAGTCATAATGGTTTTTAACCTGATAGTCATAACGGCTTTTTGACGATGTTAGTCATGTGACGTCCTTGGATAATTAGCATAATCGATGAATAAGTAAATTACAATAGTTTTGGTTTAAAAAACCGCATTGCGGTATTTTTATTATAAATATGATAATTATTCTCTATAATTTTTCTCATTTAACCAATTTTTTCCCTTCACAAACCAAAATAAACAGTATATATTGATATTAAATACCGCATAGCGATATTTTTATTTCAAAATAATCGTTTTAATATGTATTTGTACTTTATATCAGAATGAGGTTTAAGGAGTGGATCATGGAAGAGCAACTCATTATTTGTGAAAAACCAAAAGAGGGCGTGAGTGTCATCACGCTCAATCGCCCCAAAGTGCGCAATGCACTAAACAGTGAGCTACGCCAACAAATGGCAGATTTGTTCATTCAGTTAAATGATGATCCACAAACCAAGGCGATCGTGCTGACGGGTGGTGACAAGGTGTTTGCCGCTGGTGCCGACATCAATGATTTTTTGACGATCAGTACGGCTGATATGTATTTGCGTCGTAGCGAGCGCTATTGGGATGCCATCACTCATTGCCGCAAGCCCATCATCGCGGCTGTCAATGGCTATGCGCTTGGCGGCGGCTGTGAGCTGGCCATGCATGCTGACATCATCATCGCTGGCAAATCTGCCAAATTTGGGCAGCCCGAGATCAAAATAGGACTCATGCCAGGAGCAGGAGGCACGCAGCGTTTGTTTCGTGCCATTGGCAAACACAAAGCCATGAAGATGGTACTGACTGGCGATATGATCAGTGCTGATGAGGCGGACACAATGGGGCTGGTCTCTGAAGTCGTCGACGATGAGGCTACCATCACTCGCGCCATCGAGATTGCCGAGCAGCTATCAAACTATTCTCCTATTGCCTTAGCGCAAATCAAGGAGGTGGCAACGCTGGGTGCTGATATGCCTTTAGAAGGCGCGTTAGCACTGGAGCGTAAAGCCTTTCAGATTCTGTTTGATACGCATGACCAAAAAGAAGGCGCCAAAGCTTTTTTGGAAAAGCGCTCAGCCGACTATAAAGGCTATTAAGGGGCAGATGCCGCTTATCTCTTTTGTCCACGCCGACCAACTCCTATCGCAAACTATGTAGAGAATCATTATGACCGTGAATACACTTGCCATTGTTGGCACTGGTATTATGGGTATGGGTATTGCCCAAATTGCTGCCCAAGCTGATATCCAAGTTCTTTTATATGACGCCAAAGCAGGCGCAGCTGAGCAAGGGCGACACTCCTTGCAAGCCATGCTCGAAAAGCTCACCGCTAAAGGCAAATTCAGCGATGATGAGCTACAAGCTATGCTAAACCGTTTAACCGTCGTCCAAGAGTTAAGCCAAATCGCGACCGCTGAGATCGTGGTTGAAGCCATTATCGAAAATCTAGACATCAAAAAACAGCTTTTTGCCCAGTTAGAAGAGGTCGTCACCGCCGATACTATTTTGGCGACCAATACTTCCTCATTATCAGTTACCGCCATCGCTGCTGACTGCGATCATCCAGAGCGCGTGGCAGGGTTTCACTTTTTTAACCCCGTACCACTGATGAAAATTGTAGAAATCATTCCGGGCCTTTCTACTCAGCAATCAGTTATTGATGCGCTCACTGATTTGGCCAAGCGGATGGGTCATCTGGGTGTGGTCGCAAAAGACACACCGGGTTTCATCGTCAACCATGGTGGCAGAGCCTATGGCACCGAAGCGTTAAAAATACTGGGTGAGGGCGTCGCAAGTTTTGAGCAAATCGACCGTATTTTACGTGAGGGCGCCGGCTTTCGCATGGGGCCGTTTGAGCTGTTAGATCTGACGGGCATTGATGTGTCACACCCCGTGATGGAGTCAATTTACGACCAGTTTTATCATGAAGCGCGCTATCGCCCGCATCCATTAACCCGTCAAATGCTGGTAGGCAAAAAGCTCGGCCGTAAAGTTGGCGGCGGTTTTTATCAATACGAAAAAGGTCAAAAGATTTCTGTAGATAGCGCTCAAAATCAATCGTCCGAAGTGCTTGTATCTGATGCCACTATTAGCTCAGTTTGGATTGGCGCTGATTTGGCAGAAGATAAAACGCAGCTAATTGATTACTTAAATGCTCATGACGTCACTATCGATGACAACGACACACCACACCCTGATAGTTTGGTGCTACTCGCCATCTATGGCGAAGATACGACCAATGCCGCGATTCGTTATCAGGTTGATCCCAAGCAAGCCGTTGCCATTGATATGCTTACCGAGCTTACAAAGCATCGTACGTTGATGCCAAGCATCGTCACACAAGAGCAGTTTGTGGCGCAAGCTTATGCATTATTTGGCAGTAGCACGGGTAATAAAGGCTCAGATAGTCGTGAAGCAGATGCGCAGGAGGCGAGCAGTGCCACGCTGATTGCCGAAAGTACAGGTTTTGTGGCACAGCGGGTGGTCGCCATGGTAATCAATCTCGGCTGTGACATCGCCATGCAAAAGATTGCCACGCCAGAGGATATCGATAATGCCGTCAAGCTTGGGTTAGGGTATCCATACGGCCCGATCTCTTGGGGCGATCATCTTGGTGCCTCGCGTGTGCTGCTCATTTTAGAGCGTATCTACGCGCTCACAGGCGATCCACGCTATCGCCCAAGCCCTTGGTTACAGCGCCGCGCCAAGCTGGACGTGTCATTGTTCACTCAGCAGGCCATTTATTAGTACAAACAACAAAATATCGTTATAAAACTATTTATTCAAAGTGAAAAAATACAACAAGGACACGTTATGTTAGATGCCTATATTTATGATGGATTAAGAAGCCCTTTTGGTCGCTATGTCGGTGCATTGGCAACGGTGCGTCCTGATGATCTGGTCGCCACCGTGATAAAAGCGCTGGTCGAAAAACATCAATTGCCGAGCGATGTGTTTGATGAAGTGCTGCTAGGCAGTGCCAACCAAGCGGGCGAGGACTCTCGCAATATCGCGCGTAACGCTGCTCTGTTGGCAGGGCTGGATGTCACCACGTCAGGCCAAACCGTCAATCGCTTATGTGCGTCAGGTCTGTCTACTGTGGTCGATGCTGCTCGCAGTATCACGTGTCATGAAGGGGATATTATTTTAGCGGGTGGGGTCGAGTCGATGACGCGTGCGCCTTTTGTCTTTGCCAAGACAGAAAAGCCGTTTAGCCGTGACTTTAAAGTATTTGATACGACCATCGGTAGCCGTTTTCCTAACCCAAAGATTATTGAGCAGTTCGGTAGCGATACCATGCCGCAGACGGGTGACAATGTTGCTCATAAATATGGCATTACGCGCGAGGAAGCCGATAAGTTTGCCGCCGCATCACAAGCCAAATACCAAGCTGCCAAACAAGCAGGGTTTTTTGACGATGAGATAACGCCTATCACCGTCCCACAAGGTAAAAAGTTGCCCGAAAAAGTCGTTACCGATGATGAGCATCCTCGTGCCAGCTCCGATATTGCAGCGCTACAAAAGCTTAAACCTTTAAATGAAAATGGCATAGTTACGGCAGGTAATGCCTCCGGTATCAATGATGGCGCAGCTGCGCTTATCATCGGCTCAAAGCAAGCAGAAGAGAAGCTAGGCTTTAAGCCCATTGCCAAAATCTTATCATCAGGTGCGATGGGTGTTGAGCCTAACATCATGGGCGTGGGTCCTGTTGAAGCGATTAAGCTGGCATTAAAGCGTGCGGATTTAACGCTAGATGACATGTCTGTCATTGAGATCAATGAAGCCTTTGCCTCACAGGTACTGGGTTGTCTAAAAGGGTTAGATATTGATTTTGATGATAAGCGCGTCAATCCTAATGGCGGCGCCATCGCGGTCGGGCATCCACTGGGCGCATCTGGTGCCCGAATCGCTTTGAGTACCGCTCGAGAATTACAGCGTACGGGCGGTAAATATGCAGTGGTTAGCCTATGCATTGGCATCGGGCAAGGGCTTGCCATGGTGATAGAGCGCGTCTGATATTAAAAGCACGCGCCACATTACTGATTACCAAGAACAGTTTATTATCAAGGATGACACTATGACAACCATACTCAATCAACATGACAACTACCATCAGGCCGAAGAAGCGTATGGGTTTCCGTTAATTATTAAGCAGCTACTCAACCGTGCCAAAGTCGCCTCCACCAACCAAACCATCAGCTATGCGGACAAAGTCACGTTTACCTATGCTGAGTTCTTTAAGCGTATCAATCGCTTGGCCAATGTCTTAAAAAACATGGGTTTGCAGGCAGGGGATGTGGTCGCGGTCATGGACTGGGACAGTCATCGTTATCTTGAGGCGTATTTTGCCGTACCCATGTCGGGCATGATTTTACAAACGGTCAATGTCCGTCTGTCTGAAGATAAAGTGCTCTATACCATCAACCATGCTGCACCAAAAGCGCTACTGTTAAATGCTGAGTTTGAGCCGATGATCAAAGATCATCGTGATGATGCACCGTCTATTGAGCATGTCATCTGGGCAGACGATGCAGAGGATGACAATGCAGGTAGTGAGAAAGCAGAGCTGCCTGACTATGTTGACGGTGAATATGAGGCGCTATTAGCAGCTGCTAGTGACGAGTTTGACTTCCCAGATTTTGATGAAAACACCATTGCGACTACCTTTTATACCAGTGGGACGACAGGCGATCCAAAAGGGGTTTTCTTCACCCATCGCCAGATCGTACTACAGACGATGGCAAGCACTTTGGCATCAGCGCTCAATGCCGAAGGTCAAGGCGCGCGCTACGACGATGTCTATATGCCAATGACGCCCTTGTTCCACGTTCATGCGTGGTGCTGGCCATATGGCGCAACAATGATAGGACTAAACCAAGTATATCCGGGACGCTATCTAGCACCAAAATTAGTCGATTTGATTGAGCAGCATAAAGTCACGCTGTCGCATGGCGTCCCCGCCATATTGCAGATGCTCCTCAAAGAAATGGCCGCGCGCGGTCGTAAGTTTGAGAATCTCAAACTACTGCTAGGGGGCTCAAAGCTGAACGAGGGCTTAGCTAAAGCCGCTATTGAGTGCGGTATTGAGTTTATGTCAGGGTTTGGGATGTCAGAGTCCTGCCCTGTGCTGTCTCGAGCGGTATTCGATGACAAAACCGAGTCAATGACTCTAGAGGACAATCTCAATTATCGCTGTCTGTCAGGCTCGCCCATCATGCTGGTATCGATGGAAATCTGGGACGAAAATGGTCAACCTCAACCGATGGATGGTGAGTCGACAGGCGAGCTTGTGATACGAGCGCCGTGGCTAACGCAAAGCTACTTTAAAAATCCCGATGCAGGCAATGCGCTATGGAAAGGCGGCTGGATGCATACGCAAGACATTGCCTGCATAAGCGCCGATGGTACGCTGAGCATCACCGATAGACTAAAAGACGTTATCAAGTCTGGTGGCGAATGGGTGTCCTCGCTTGAGGTCGAAACGATTCTATCCTTTCACCCAAGCGTTGCTGATATTGCGGTAATTGGTGTCCCAGATACGCGCTGGGGCGAGCGCCCTCTTGCATTGGTCGTGCTAAAACCAGACTATGCCAATACAACGTCGACAGATATTTTGGCACTGGGTCATCAAGCGGTTGAGAGAGGTCATTTGCCAAAATATGGCGTGCCAAGTGAAGTGAGGTTTTTGTCAGAAATGCCAAAAACCAGCGTCGGCAAACTCGATAAAAAACGCATGCGCTCGATGTATTCAGAAAACCTCATCTAGCCAAATAGACCTGTCACCATCACAGCGAGTTTACTAACAGCGTATTTACCAACAGAAAAAACGTATATAAACCCTAGTATCTGCATAAATGCTAGGGATGGGGGAGGTGTGTGTCATGAGTACCCTGAGTCACACGCATCATCTATATAACAAAACCTACCTAATAAAAAGAGACAAGCTATGGAAGCGGTTCCTACATTTCCAGAAATACAAGAGGCTGTCACCAGTGATGACAGTCATCCATTACACGACTTTACGGTTATCTACCCTCAGCAAGTGGAATGGGGTGATATGGATACCTTTGGTCATGTCAACAATGTGGTCTATTACGAATATTCGCAAAATGCTCGTATCTACTACAACAGGCGACTTGGTTTATTTAATGAAAAAACGTTTTCGGTGATGGCAGCCTCGTCATGTCGATACCTTACTCCAGTTGCTTATCCTGATACGTTGTGGATCGGCGTCAAGGTCAAAAAAATCGGCAACTCAAGTCTGGTGCACGAATACACCTATTATAGTACCGCACTAAAAAAAGTCGTTGCAATCGGTGAGTCGGTGCTGGTCTATCTCGATAAATTGAGCGGACAAAAAAAGCCAATTGATGAGACACACAAAGAAGCCATTGCAGCATTAGAGAGTATCGACCAAGAAGCATAACACCCAATAGAACATCAATTGGTTACTGACTCTTTGATGAGACAGCAGGTAATAGGTAGGAGGCAATTTATAAAAAACGCATTCATGGTTATGAATTAAAGAGGGCGTAATCGCCATTGGCATTGATAAGGATATCAACATATAACAGGGAAGAGAGGAATGATGCTTTATACAAAAAGGCTATCTGTAGGATTGGCTATGGTAGTAACCTGCGCATCTGCGCAAGCGATCGATATTGTGACAACGGGCGATACAACATTGAGTATCGGGGGTTATATCAAAGCAGAAGGGGCATTTAATTCGCCTGATGAGGGAGATTCAGAATTTAAAGGAAACTTACGCCAGTCACGTATTAATGTGAAGACGACCAAGTCTGTGGAGGATAAAAAGCTCACAGGTTTTATTGAAGGCGATTTTTATGGGGATTATGCCAAGGGCGGATCCAACCTGCGCTTGCGCCATGCTTATGTGCAAGTGGATGATCTGACAGTGGGTAAAACGTGGAACGGTCAATTTTTAGCCGTTGCGCCACTCTCTACCGAGCAGCTTGATTTTTGGGGAACAGGTATCGGCACAGCCTCCGGTGGCGGCTCATACATTCGCCCAGATTTGACGGTGCATTACACTTATAAGGGGCTGCGTTTTACCGCTCAAGACCCTGTGTATGACGATGCCAGCCTGCCCGACATGGTGGTCAGTTACAAAGATAAGATGGCCAATCTCGACTATAATGTCGCTGTCACGGCGCGTGAGGCTGAGAACGGAGAGGACTCGGATGTGGGCGTCGGCGTGTCTTTAGCAGGCAAGCTGGCTTTGGGAGAGCATTCGCTTCATGGTAGTGTGTTCAATGGTAAAGGCATGGGTGCTTATTCTGCCATATGTGTGGGCGGGCCGCTTATTATGAATGGCGGTGCCGATTGTGACGCTGAAGATGGCAAACTGATCTCTCAGACAGGTTATAGTGTCGGTTATAAGCATCAGTTCTCTCAAAAACTGCGTGGCAACTTGCGTTATGGTGAGGTCAATGTCGATGACGCGGCAAATACCTCTGCCAATGTCAAAAGCGCCAATCTTATCTATGAGTATCTGCCAGATTTGGATTTGGGTATTGAGTGGCGAGAGCAAAGTGCGACGACCTTTCCATGGATGCCAGCAGGTCAGCAAATAGAAGTGATGGCCAAATACGAGTTTTGAGAGTGATGAATTGAGAGGGGCGCTATTTTTAATGATATAGTCAATCAATATTAAAAGTGGTACAAGGCAGACGAGTGCAAGTACTACAGTAGTAGGCTAAACGAGTCTAACGCTGTAACACTTTAATAGTGGTTCGACTATATTTATAATATAGCTCACGATAGACTTGTCATGCTACCAAGCGCATTAAATAACACCCTAGACATTTATCAATGCATGGGGTGTTTTGGTGAGGGTCGCTAATAGTTATCTATAAATGTTGTATCGATTCATCCCAATAGGGCGGTGAACCGTAATATCCTTCGATAAAATCGATAAAACATCTGATTTTGTGCGGCAACAGCTTTCGATGGGCGTACACCGCATACAACCCCAATGTCTCGGGTTCGTAATCAGGTAACACCGTCATAAGCTCCCCTTTACTCAGGGCTTCACTTGCAATAAACGTGGGCTGTAATGCTATTCCAGCGCCAGCCACTGCCGCATTGACAAGCAAATCTCCGTTATTACTGCTCAGCTCTGAGTTTGGCTGATTGGTCGTATCTAGCCACTGATAAATATCTTCTTTGCCGTATTTTTCCATATAACTGTAATGCAAATACCGATGGTTTTTTAGGTCTTCAGGTTTGCTGGGCACGCCATATTTATCAAGATAGGCAGGGGAAGCACACAAGATGACGCGGACAGGCGCAACTTGCTTAGCAATCAGTGACGAGCTTTTGAGCTGACCGATGCGCAGCGCCACATCAAATCCTTCTTCAACGATATCTACTTTGCGGTCGTTGAGTTGCAAATCGACATTGACCGAAGGATAACGTGTCTGAAAATCCGTGACCAATTTTGCCATATGTTTTAGTGCAAAGGACACAGGCGCGCTTATTCTCAATGTGCCTTTTGGGTTCTGCTGAAACCCACCTAGTTTGGACTCCATATCATCGATACTGAGTAACACTTGCTGTGCATGCTCGAAATAGTGAGTACCTGCCTCCGTCAGACTGACTTTACGGGTCGTGCGGTTCAGTAAGCGTATCTCCAGTCGCTCTTCTAGCTTTGACACATATTTGCTCACCAACTGCGGCGACAGTTGCATGGCTGTAGCGGCATTGCTAAAACTGCCCTCAATCACCACTGATACAAACGCCCGCATCGCATCAATTCTATCCATTATTCAGGTTTTCCTTCCAGCGGTTATCAATATTCTCTCGTCAGTCATCTTACGCTGTTGCTTCACCGATAGTAAAGTCGTGCGTTCTATTGACTTTGGATGGCAGCGTTGATTTTTCATCTAAAATGTTTCTGGTTAATATAAATGATAATAATTTTCATTATTGTTTGTATTATTTTTATAATGTTGCTAAAGTGTGCATGCTTTATTACTAAGTAGCGAACCATATTTTACTATCGCTGCTTTTGAGATGTGATCTATATCAATACATTCGCCATTGGGCTTATATCAATTGAAATAAAGGCAGCTCGTCCTCGCTTGCTGACAAGCGTAGTCAATGCGCTGTAAAAGCCTTTTTTTGGTAACGCTGAGGATATTGATAAAACCAAGTACTTTCAGGATTGTGATTTATGCCGATACTATCAACACCTTCTAATGATAAAAATAATTTTCGTTCACAAAAGCGGCCACGCTTAGCAACCAGTCAAGCCCTATTAAGCATTGCCATTGCCTCGATCCTTAGCACGACTGCTGTTGCTGCTGAGAATGACGTGACACAAACCACCGATGAGCAAAGCCTTGATAAACAAAGCCTTGATGAACAAGCAGCGCTACCCAGTACCACGCTAGATACCATTGTCGTACGTGCCGCTAGGGATGAGTTGGTACAAGCGCCGGGTCTGTCGGTGATTGGTGAAGAGGCGATTGAGAAGGCTTCATTGTCTAATGATATCTCAGAGATCGTGCGCAAAATGCCTGGCGTCAATTTATCTGGCTCGTCTACTTCTGGACAGCGCGGTAATCAGCGTCAAATCGATTTGCGCGGCATGGGGCCAAATAACACTTTGATTTTAATCGATGGTCGTCCTGTCACTTCTCGTAATTCCTCGCGACCGAGCCGTGGTGGTGAGCAAGACACACGTGGCGACTCACAATGGGTACCACCAAGCGCCATTGATCGCATCGAAGTATTGCGTGGCCCAGCAGCCGCTCGTTATGGCTCTGGTAGTATGGGCGGGGTAGTCAATATCATCACCAAGCGCCCGACTGAGTCAGAGTTTTCTATCAGTGGGCACTATGAGACGCCAGAGAGTGACCTAGAAGGCAGCAGCTGGCGTACTAACGTCAATATGTCTGGTGCATTGACTGATAAGCTGTCCTCACGTACTACCCTTGGTTACCACGATAGTGAAGCAGATGATCCGTATATTAATGCAGCAGAAGCGCTAGATGACTCAGTAGCAGCAGGTACTGAAGGTGTCGAAAATATCGATGTGCGTCAGTTGTTCGAATACGCGATGGATGCGATGAATACGGTCGGTGTTGAGGTCAATTATAGTCGTCAAGAAAACCGCTGGGCAGGTGACTCATTATTCCAATCAGTGAACGAAAACTTGTTAGATGAGTTAGAAGGTGAGACCACCAATAAGATGCAGCGCTACGGCGCGGCGATCACCCATCGCGGTGAGTACGATGACGCTAGTAGTAACAGTTTCATCGAGTACACTCGGACAATTAATGAGCGCTTGGGTGAAGGTAGTGCGGGTGGTGGTGAAGGTCAGATTGTCATACCTGACGACGGCGAGGATTTTGAATGGGTAGAGGCAACCTACGATACGTTAAATGCCAAATCAGAGTGGGATGTTTATTTTGACCGTCATACCTTGACGGCTGGTGCAGAGTTCCGCGGTGAAAAGCTGGATAACCCTGTGGTATCTGATATGACATTTGAGGATGGTTTTGAGTTTGGTGATGTAGAGACCGATCCTGACAAGCGCGATCCGACCTCAGATGCCTACCTCGTCGGTGCTTATTTAGAAGATAACTATGAGATCACGCCTGATTGGTATGTCACGCCAGGCTTACGTTTTGACTATCATAGTGAAGCTGGCAGTAACTGGTCGCCTAGTATCAATACCACTTGGCATTTTAGCCCTGATTGGTCAGTGAAGGCGGGTGTCAGTCGTGCATTTAAAGCGCCATCGCTATACCAGCTTGACCCAAATTACATTTACTACACTCGTGGTTATGGTTGCCCATCTTGGGTACCTGATGATGAAAAAGGTTGTCATGTCTTAGGTAATCCTGACCTAGAAAATGAAACCTCTTGGAACAAAGAGCTGACATTTACTTATGACGATGGTACTGGGCTCAATGCTGGCTTGACTTATTATCACAATGCCTATGATAACCGCATTGGCGCTGGTACGGATCGTGTGGCGGTAGATACGGTGACAGATCGTTCTATCTTTCAATGGGACAATCAAGGTGAAGCAATTGTCGAAGGTTTAGAAGGCTTTGTACAAGTACCAGTCACTGACAATGTAAGATGGTCTTCTAATATCACTGGTAACATCCGCTCAGAGCGTAAAGACAATGGCGAGCCATTATCGCTCATTCCTAAGTTCACTGTAAACACGGGTGTCGATTGGGATATCACGCCTCAGTGGAATGCTGGTTTTGATGTGAGCTACTATGGCACGATTGAAGCCCCAACGATTTCAGCGACGACGGGAGATGATAGTGATGACCCGTTGCTTGATCGCGAGCCGTATGCCATTGCTAACGTGAGCACTCGCTATGATTTGACAAACGCGATTACAGTTGGTGCTGGTGTCAAAAACTTATTTGATACGGGTGTTTATCGTGAGGGTACCGCTACGAATGCTGGTGCACGTACTTTTAATGAGCCTGGCCGTACTTATGTGTTTGATGTGAGTGTTGATTTCTAATTCTTAGATACAGTATTTTCTTTAAGAATAAAAAAGGTCTGAACTAATGGTTCAGACCTTTTTATTTGGGTGATCAATTGTCTCATAATCTTGTAAAAAGTTTCTCTCCCGCCTTGCTTGGGTAACCTAGCGAGGTTTTTCTTATCCAGTAGATAAGGTCAGAGTGCTAAAGTTATCTTGAGTAGGTTTAATCTTAGAAGTTCTTTAAGCTCTCTAATAGAGAGGTTATAAATACCTCTCCATGAGATTGGTTGTAAAACTGATAGCTACAACGCTCCTCAAAGTGCTCACAGACTTCCTTGGCGAATTCTTTTTTACTCATCAGAGTAGGCGCTACTACTGGCATAGTGGTCTGCTCTGGAGAGTGACTAAAAGTGAGTCGTATTTGTTTGTGTTTATTATTGGTTATATCTGCAAGTTGCGCTTTAGGAAAATTTTGATATGCCTGCCAATAGTTAATCATCTCTCCATTTTGCCACCAAAGTGATGGATCTGCACTGAAATACTGCTGATAAGCTTGAGGGTGCTTGAACAAATTATATAACACAAACAAACCACCGTAAGAGTGTCCCCAAATGGCTTCTTGCTTCGGTTTCTCGCCCAACTGTTCATATACCCACGGCTTTATTTGTTTTTCAATCAACTCATAAAAGTGTGCTGCACCGCCATTTAATCGCTCTCTACCTTTTTCTTGAAAAGCACCGTTATCTACAGTGTTGGCTAATAATGGTGGGGTATAGTCGTAGGCGCGGGCATCAACATCGAAGCGATAAGGTGTTTGGTAACCTATAAAGACCAAAGTAGGCGCTGATTTTTGTGGTGTAGACTGGGATAATAAGCGCAGCGTATCCTTATCTAAATCATCAATAGCCGCATTACCATCAAGCATATAAAGCACTTTACTAGGAGTTTTTACAGAATTGTTAGAGAGTAGATGATAGGTTGTCTGCTCAGGAATAGCTAACCACACTTGATAATGACGAGGTTTTGCATAGGTTTGCAGCGTTTTCAATTGTGAATCGGTTAAGCTAGAGGAGAATAGTTTTGGTGCAGGTGCACTGAAGGTATGATATACGAAACGATACCCGATATCTTTGGCATGCAATAAGCTCATATCTACGGTCTTGGTCAAGTCAGGTTTAGCATAGCTTGGTGACATCACTACTCCTACCAAAGTTACTGCTACCAAGATAACCCTTGTCATGGCAAATATTGTCTGAAGTTTTGGCATATCTATCTTTTCTTGATGCCTGTTGGACTGCAATTAAAACACTGGGCTCGCTCATAATGATAATCGTCAGGGTGGTCTTTGACATCTTGAGCTAAGGCTTCATCCTCTATTTTGTCGGGAGTGATGTCTCGAGTGGTTTTACTATGAAGACGCTTTTTCCACTTCTGTATGGTCGTTGGACTAATATCATAGAAAACAGCAGCTTCGGCAAAGGTCATACCCTCATTTAAGCTTTAGAAGCTATGGGTGTTCCTTATCTGGCTGTTTCTGGCTTCTTGGCTGGTAACCAGCCGTTTCATCGTTCAAGAGTGAATCAGTTCCGAATTTTATCAATTTCTGAGTTTTCTGATTGAAATCTTAGATTAACACATGAAGTGCAATACCAAATGCAAGGTGAAAAAAAGACCTAGATGCGCTAGCATCAAAGTTTTTATCCACCGACCAAAGTGAGATTGCAACCATGAGCTATACACATCTAAGCCT